>Ga0074195_1000203_pt1 | contig 144516 bp, 143 predicted proteins | sample EPASupsiteHSE623_FD_64525 | JGI IMG/M metagenome (GOLD analysis project Ga0074195, IMG submission 64525) | Bioremediated contaminated groundwater from EPA Superfund site, New Mexico - Sample HSE6-23 | ecosystem: Environmental > Aquatic > Deep subsurface > Groundwater > Contaminated ...
GGCCGGTCCCCGGGGCCCGGCGGGGCGGGCGCGGGCGGGCTGCATTCTCAGGGCCAGCAAATCGGGCAAGCCGATTTTCCCCGTGGCCTGGGCCGCCGATCGGGCGTTGTTCTTCAACAGTTGGGACCGGACCGCAGTGCCGCTGCCCTTTGCCACCGTGGTAGTGCGGGTCGGCGAGCCGCTGTGGGTGCCGGCCTCGGTGAACTCCGCTGAGGTGGAAGGGTACCGGCTGGAACTGGAGCACCGACTCAACCGGCTCTACGAGGCTGCCTGGCACGAGGTCGGCCGGGAGGCGCACGATGAGGGTAGGCGTTTAAGGGGGTAGACTGTTAGGTGTTGAGGGCGACAGCCGACCAACCTAACATGCAAACAGCCCACCAACCTAAGAGACGACAGTCTAACAACCTAACAATGTGATCGGTTTGGAAAAAGTCAGAAGTATCGTCCTGGCCGGATTGAGCGGCGGGTCGGGAAAATCGGTGGTGTCGGTGGGGCTGATCGCGGCTCTGCGCAATCGGGGGCAGGGGGTGGCCCCCTTCAAGAAGGGACCGGATTACATCGATGCCGGCTGGATGAGCAAGGCGGCCGGGCAACCCTGCTATAATCTCGATCCTTACCTGATGCCACCCGAGGCTATTGTCACCACCTTTCAACGGCAGATTCGCGGCTGCGGCTTTGCCGTGGTCGAGGGCAATCGGGGCATCTTCGACGGGGTCAACGCCAAGGGCGAGTTCTCCACCGCCGAACTGGCCCAGTTGCTCGAACTGCCGGTGCTCTTGGTGGTGAACTGCTCCAAGACCACGCGGACGGTCGCGGCTCTGGTACTCGGCTGTCAGGCCTTCGATCCGCGCCTCCATTTTGCCGGGGTTCTCCTCAACCAGATCGCCACCAGCCGCCATGAGTCGATCATCCGCCAATCCTTGGAGCGATATACCGACCTGCCCGTCCTGGGCATCATGCCCCGACTCACAAAGGATATCTTTCCCATGCGCCACCTGGGAGTGACGCCCCATCAGGAATATGCGGCAGCCAGCGAAGCGGTGGCCAACCTGGCGGCCCTGGCCGAGACCCATTTCGATCTCGATGCGATTGTTGACCGGATGCGCGGCGTTGTCCCTCTGCCGCCGGAGAGAGCGGCCAAGGCCGCGTCCCAACTGACCATCGGCGTGCTCCGCGATGCCGCCTTTCAGTTTTATTACGAGGAAAACCTGGACGCGCTCAAGGCTGCCGGGGCGCATTTGGTGACGATCGACGCCCTCAACTCGCCGTCGCTGCCCCCCGATTTGGACGGGCTCTACATCGGCGGCGGTTTTCCCGAAACGAGCGCCCGGCAACTGGCCGACAACGTCGCCTTCCGGCGATCGGTCCGCGAACGGATCGACGAGGGGTTGCCGGTCTATGCCGAGTGCGGCGGTCTGATTTTTCTTGGCCGCTCCATTCTCCTCGACGGCGCGGAGTACCCCCTGGCCGGTGTCTTTCCGGTGACCTTTGCCATTGGCGCCAAACCGCAGGCCCATGGCTATTCGACCTTTGTCGTTGAAAAGGCCAACAGCTTTTATCCGATCGGCGCCCGGATCAAGGGCCACGAATTCCGCTACTCCATTGTCCACCAGTGGGATGGAACGGCCGACGAACTGGTGCTGACGATGGAACGGGGAACCGGGTTCAGCGGCGGCCGCGACGGTCTGGTCAAAAACAACGTCTTGGCGCTCTACACCCATGTGCTGGCCTCGGGCACGCCCCAATGGGTGAGCGGATTCATGGCGGCCGCCCGCAGCTTCGCCGGCCGAAGGCAAGATCATGCCGTTCGGCTCTAAAGGGATCGTCGGCCGCGTTCTTCTTCTTTTCGCCCGTTCACCAAAGGGTGTTCGTTCGCACCTGAGTATCGGAATACAGGGCAGGCTGGTTTTGACATTCCCCTGAGCGGGCTCTATAATGTGGCCACGGGTTCATCCTTCCTTTCAACGGGTCGCTGTGATTTTGAACAGACTTCTGGCTATCATATCCTGCCTGATCTTCCTTCCTGTGCAACTTGCCGTTGCCGCCGAGGGCGTCGATTTTTTTGCCTATTCGCCATGGCTGCCGATCGCGGCGGGCCTGTTCGCCGCCGTGTGCTGGTTGGGTCTACGCCTGTACCGCACCGGACAAGAGAATCGTTCACTGCGAACCCGGTTGCGTCTTGCCGAACAGGCCGTGGAGCAAGCGCCTCTGCCCATCTATCGCCTCGCCGCCGACCTCGTCGTGGCCGAGGCCAATCGCTGCGCCGTACAATCCTCCGGTCGGCCAACGCTCATCGGCGTCAATCTACTTGACCTGCACCCGGAGCTGGCCGCGCATCCCACCCTGGTGGCATGGCGATCGGCCAAGGGCGGTGTCGGCCCGATCGGGTCCGGAGGCGACCGACTGGGTGGCCAGGGAAGTGCCGCTAACGGCGCACTGGCCCGAATCGCCGCCGACGGACAGGAGCAGCTCTTTTGGTTCGGTGCGACCCAGGACAGCAAGCAGCTCCAGGCTGCCAGCAGCGCGGCCAGTCAGGCTGAGGAATCGGCCAACCGGATGAAGAGCGAGTTCATCGCCAACATCAACCACGAGGCGCGGACGCCGATGAATGCCATTATCGGCTACACCGAGATGCTGGCCAACTCCGAACTCGGTCCCAAGGAAAAGCGGTTTGTGGGCATCATCCACCGAAGCAGCATGGCACTTGTTTCGATCTTCAACGATATCATGGAATTGTCGAAGATCGATTCCGGCCGGCTGCAAATCATGTTCAGTTCGGTCCGCCTGCCGGTGATCGTTGCCGAGGTGGAGAGCCTGTTCAAGGATATGGCCGAGGAAAAGGGAATTCGCTTGCATTGCCGCATGGCTAAGCACCTGCCGCAGTCGTTCATTCTCGATGGCGTGCGGTTGAAGCAGGTGTTGCAGAATCTGGTCAGCAACGCGGTCAAGTTCACCAACGAAGGGTCGGTGGAACTGCTGGTGGACGGCGAGCCCTCGACAGGCAAGGAAGAATGTTTCGACCTCCGCTTCACGGTGCAGGATACCGGGATTGGCATTCCGCCCCGGGATCAGGAGAAGATCTTCGAACTTTTCCGCCAGAGCGAAGACGCCATCACCCGGCGCTATGGCGGGGTGGGGCTGGGGCTGACGCTGTGCAGCCGGCTGACCACGATGATGGGCGGCAGGATCGAACTGTCGAGCACGGAAGGAGAGGGGGCCCGCTTCACCGTCTTTCTCAACGAGATCCAACTGGCCAACCAGCCAGCGGCGGAACTGGAGTTTGAGAACGGGGCAAGTCTTGAACAGGAGCGCAAACTGCTGGTGGTCGACGACGTCGATCTGATCAAGGATGTGTTCGTCGATTTTTTCCAAGACAGTCCCTATCGGGTGCTCACGGCCACCAACAGCGTCGATGCGTTGGCTCTGGCCGTGGCGGAACAGCCGGCGATCATTTTCATGGATCTCAACCTGTCCGGCGCCAATGGCCGGAGCGTGACCGAGCAGTTGCGCAGCATGGCCGAAACCGCCTCGATTCCGGTGGTGGTCATGACCGGCGAGATGCTGGAGGAGACCGATTATCGCCCGTTGTTCGACGACTTCCTCCAGAAACCATTCCGCCTGGAAACGCTGAAGGAGATCGTTGCTCGCTATGCCCGGACCTCGGGACAAACCGAATCTCAGGATGGGCATGACACTGCCGATGGCGACGAGCGGTTCATGGTCATCTGGAGCGCGAACGCCTGGAATGCGCAGTTGGAGCGGTTGCGTGTGCAGGCCGTCCGTTCCGGCAGCCTGGGAGATGCCGCTTCCCTGGGCATGGCCATGAAGGAAGCGGGCGAAGCCGGCAATCAGGCCATGCTGGCCGAACTGGGCAGCGAATTGATGCAATACGCCAACGAACCCAACATCTTGGGAGTGGATCGCCTGCTCGCCAGGCTGTCCAAGGCCGTGGACCGGACGAAAGCATGAACACAAACAAACCCCTTGTCTTTATCGTCGACGATGTCCCCGAGAATATTCAGATCGCCATGTCGCATCTCAAGGAACTCGACTGCGACTTTGCATACGCCACCTCGGGCGAACAGGCCATGGAGCGCATCGCCGCCACCCGGCCGCAGTTGATCCTCATGGATGTGATGATGCCGGGGATGAGCGGTTTCCAGGTGGTGGAAGCCCTCGGCCGCAACGAGAAAACCTGTTCGATTCCGGTGATCTTTCTCACCGCCCGAGCGGAATCCGAGGATGTGGTCCGCGGTTTCAAGCTCGGTGGCGTCGATTACGTCACCAAACCCTTCAAGGGCGTGGAACTCCGCTCGCGGGTCCGCAACCATCTCGAACTGCATGCCTACCGGAGCAACCTGGAGCGGCTGGTCGAGGAACGGAGCCGGGAGGCGGAACTACTCAAGGATGTCATCGTCGAGGCCATGGGCGAGTTGGCCGAGTATCGCGATCCGGAAACCGGTAGCCATATTCATCGCACCCGCGCCTATGTCCAGTTGCTGGCCGAAGCCCTGGTTACCCAAGGGCATTTCCAGGATCAGCTCACCAAAGAGTACATTGTGCTGCTGTGGAAGTGCGCGCCATTGCACGATATCGGCAAGGTGGCCATCCGCGACTCCATCCTGCTCAAGCCCGGCAAGCTCACCCCCGAAGAATTCGATGAGATGAAGATGCATGCCCTGTACGGCGAGGAGGTCATCGCCAACCTCGAACAGATGGCTGGCAAACCGACCTCGTTTCTCAGTTGCGCCAAGGACATTGCCGGCAGCCACCATGAGAAATACGACGGCAGTGGCTATCCACGCGGTTTGGCCGGTGAGGCTATCCCGCTGGCCGGACGGATCATGGCCATTGCCGATGTCTACGACGCGCTGATCTCGAAACGGGTCTATAAAAATTCCCTGTCGCATGCCGAGGCCATGGAAATTATGATCGAGGGCAAGGGCACCCATTTCGACCCGATTCTGATCGAGGCCTTTTTGGAAGTGGAGCCCCATTTCAGGCAGATTGCGGCCAACAATCTCGATTGACCGCCGTTCGGGATACTCCACGGCCGCAACGGGCGAACTCTGTACCGGATCGACAAGTGGTTCGCCTCGATGCCGTCAAACCGTTAGGTTCCATTGGGTTCTCCGTTCAACACATCATCCTCTTCACCTCTCCGTCCCGATGAAAAGTTACCATAAAGAACTCTGGTTTCATGTGCCCACCCGGCGCGCCTTCGTCAACATCACCCCCGAGGTCGAGCAATGTCTCGCCGAAAGCGGCATCCGGGAAGGCCTCCTGCTGTGCAACGCCATGCACATCACTGCCTCGGTGTTCATCAACGACGACGAATCCGGCTTGCATCACGACTACGAACAGTGGCTGGAACGATTGGCACCGCACGAACCGGTCGGCCAGTACCGCCACAACGGGTACGAGGATAATGCCGACGCCCACCTGAAGCGGCAGGTCATGGGCCGCGAGGTGGTGGTGGCGGTCACCGGCGGCAAACTCCACTTCGGCACCTGGGAACAGATTTTCTATGGCGAGTTCGACGGCCGGCGCAAGAAACGGGTGCTGGTCAAGATCATTGGCGAATGAACGGGTGCCTGCCGTATCTCCCGGCCCGAAGGAGTTTTTGTTTTATGTCGATGCGTTCTCGAAAACGCCTGCGTGCAACCGCGCTGGTAACGCTCCTGCTTTTTGCAGCCGGTTGCTCCGGCCAAGACGAGAACAAAGCGGGAGGTGCATCCCTGACCCTGTTCGGCAATGTCGATATCCGCGAGGTGCAACTGGCCTTTCAGGACGCGGGCCGGATTCGTTCCCTGGCGGTCGACGAAGGGGCCAAGGTGCGCAAGGGGCAGGTTGTTGCCGAACTGGAGGGGACCCGTTTCCGGATGGATGCCAGCCGGTTGGACGGCGAGGTGGCGGCACAGGCGCAACTCGTGGAACGGCTCAAGAACGGCAGCCGGCCCCAGGACATCGAAAAGGCGAGGGCGGCCGTGGCCTCGGCGGCGGCCAATCTCAAGGATGCGGAGCTGACCCTTTCCCGCAAGCAATCGTTGCTGGTCACCAACCGTATCTCGATCCAGGAGGTGGACAGCGCCAAGGCAAGAGTGCAGACCTGGCAGGCCACATTGCAGAGCGCCGAGGAGGAACTTTCGCTGGCGCTTGAGGGCCCGCGCCGTGAGGACATCGCCGCCGCCGAGGCGAGTTTGCAGGCATTGCGCGCGGCCAAGGATTTGGCGGATCAACGGGTGAGCGACACTCGGCTGATCGCCCCGGCCGACGGGTTCATCCGCAACCGTATCTTGGAGCCCGGCGCCATGGCCTCCGCAGGATCTCCGGTGCTGACCCTGGCCTTGACCCATCCGCTTTGGGTCCGGGCCTACATCGGCGAACCGGACCTCGGGCGGATCCGGGAAGGAATGCGCGCCGAGCTGCACACCGACAGCCTGCCCGGAAAGACCTATAAAGGGTGGGTCGGCTTCATCTCCTCCACCGCCGAATTCACACCCAAAACCGTGGAAACCACGGAGTTGCGCACCAAACTGGTGTACCGCGCCCGGATTTTCGCCTGCGATCCCCAGCAGGAGTTGCGTCTCGGCATGCCGGTGACGGTGACCGTCCATACCGCAGAGGATCGCACCGCTCCTATCTCGTGCGACGACTGACGTTCTGCGTTGGTCGCGACGTTTTTCTTTGCATCCAAGCACGCCAGGTAAGCCGCCGCCACCCATGTCAGAGTGGCCCCGTATTCCATGCTCACAAAAAGCTGTTTGCGAGCAGTCGGCAATGGGTGGGAGGGGAGAAGGGTGCAGCAGGCTTGTGGGGCGTCTTCATCCCGCCCAGACGAGCGGGATGAAGACGGAGGGGAAGACGGTTTAGAATTTCACTGAACCAAAGAGCATCAGGTAGGTCCAGTTGTCGTCGCCGCCGGTGAGTTCCACCGCAGCGTCGTTGGGATCGGCGATGCCGCCGACCACGGAGAGCGAGAGGTGGTCGTTGACCGCCCAATCGACGATCAGGTTGTACTCGTCGGCATAGTCGTCGCTGGTGGCGATCCCTTGCGCATCATGGATCTTGAACTGATAGTAGATCAGGTTGACCGTGACCGGATCGATCGGCTGGAGCTTCAGCTTGAGCATGTGGGAATCGAGGTTTTGGTTGAGCAGGGCATATTCGCCGAGAATTTCACCCTGATACCAGTTGCCCCAATCGGTCGAGCCATAGAAGAGCGGATCGTAGTTTTCGTCGAAGCTGGCGTAACGGTAGGTAAGCGTCGGCTTCCAGGGCGTTGTTTCGAACTGGTAGCTGACCGAGACATTCCAGGCGTTGCCGTTGGCATAATCGGGATTGTCGGCATCGACGAAACTGCTGTTGCCTGCGTCTTCGTGCACATACTCTGCATCGAAACGCAGCGGTTTCAAGGCTGCGGGCGCACCACCGGCCAGGGCAAAGGGATTGATGCCGCCCCGGATGTTGTAGACCTGCATGCCATCCCTGTTTTCGGTATCGGAGTTCAGGACATAGAATCCTGCGCCGATATTGGCCACTTCCTCGACGGTATAGTTGAGATTGCCGCCGCCAAGCGTGGTATCGGTCTTGTCCTGGTCGTCCGCCTTGAAATAGACAAGGTCGCTCGACCATGCACCGCTCTTCATGCGCACGATACCGGCATAATCGGCGGTATCGCGTCCGCCGATCCAGTATGCGGCCCGGTTGCTTCCGGCATAGCCTTCGGTGCCGATGAGAAAACCGTCGCCCACGACATAGCGTTGGCGGCCAAAGGAGACGTCGAGGAAATCGTCGCCCAGGGAGCCGAACAAGTTCCCGGAACGCCAGCCGGCAAAGGCATGGTCGATGCGCAGATCGTTGACATCCTCGTCGTCGACGTTGGAGCCGGCCGCATCAACGCCGCCGAAGGTGTTGGCTTGTACTGCGTCGATCTGGCCGTATAGGGTCTGGGTGCCGGGGAGGGTGAAGCTGACGTCAAGGCCCGGACGAACGAGCGATTCCCACCAGGAATCCGATTTTTTACCGAGATAGGCCTCGGAGTTGCCGAACCAGGAGTTGCCTTGGGTAAAAAATCCGAGGTCGGCTTCCAGGGTCACCTTGGCATAGCTGCCGTTGTCTCCGGTGTAAAACTGCAGGGGATTGGGTTTTTCCTGGTCGGCCGCCTGAAGGCCGCCGGGCAGCAACATGGCTGCGAAGAGCAACGAGGCGCAAACGGCCGGGAAGGGTGTTCTGACGGGGTGGTTCATTGGGTTTATCTCTCCTCTGTTTGGTTTAGTGCTATTGCGTGCGAGTGAATTCTTCGGTCTCGTTTTCTTTAACAATTGGAACGGATTGCGCCCGCCGCATGGGCGACGGCGGCCCAGCCCTGGACTCCACAGTAAACGAGACAATGACTTAAACGAAAAAGATCGGCAAGATACCATACTCGCCACTTCGTAACAAGAACCAAAAACAAGCTTGCAACTCTCCTCATCCGACGCTACGGCTTCTTGGTGGACCTCCTTTCCAGTGGGATATTCCCGAATCCGAACCCCCGACGCATCATACATCGTTGTGCGCTTGGTTCCGGAAGAAAAGCATTGCCAGAGGCGAGCGAAGCAAGGGGACGAGTTGTCGAGGCAGCCGTTGCGAGAGAGCGGGGATAATGTGCCGATCAGTTCTTTCTCCTTTGGTTTTTTAGGCACCACAATGGTATGTTGGGAAAAATGTTTCCCGGCCTGGAGTTGCGCCGATAGTTCAATTGTATTTATAGTTTACTGTTGCAAAATAGATTTTCTTTTTACCCTCGAATTTTGTAAATATAACAGTCACTTTTAAGTTATTTTACAATATTTAGCATTTTTCGCTAAGTTTTATTGATACTTGGAGCTGCGCCGAAAGTTCGGGGTGGTTTTGTTCGGGGATTAGGGAACAGGGGAGAGGGAAAATTCCCTCGAAAAGGAATCCGAAGCAGGTGGACAATGCTTTGATCTTCATCCCCTGATCCGTTTTTTTATATCAATTGTGCTTAATAAGAAGATGTGGTCACTACCGCAATGCGGTGGGGCAGACTGGGGCAAAGGATCCAAGGAAAGGAACGAGAGATGACGGAAACGAAATATAGCATTTGCGGGATGTGTGCCGTTCGCTGTCCGGTGACCGTGCAGGTGGAAGGCGACAAGCCTGTCTGGATCGAGGGCAACAGCCACGACGGCGGCATGGGGCACAGTCTCTGCGCCAAGGGCGGAGCGGCATTTGCTCAGCGCCAGGATCGGCAACGTCCCACGGCGCCGCTGCTGCGTCGGGGCGAACGTGGAGCAGGGGAGTGGCGCGAGGTATCCTGGGACGAAGCCTTCGAATATGTCACGTCCCGCCTGAATGCCATCGTTGCCGAGCACGGCGGTCGTTCCATCATGTTTTCCGATCGCGGCGGCCCTTTTGCCGATCTGCGGCAAGCCTTTGTCAAGGCGCTCGGTTCGCCCAACTATATCAACCACGATTGCACCTGCGGCCGCAACGTTCATCATGCCGCCAAATCGCTGTACGGCTTGGGGCGCAAAGATTTTGCCTACGATTACGAAAACGCGCGGCACATCGTGTTGTTCGGGCGCAATATTACCGAGTCGCTTAAGGTAAAAGAGGTCAAAAGCTTCCTCAAGGGGATCAAAAACGGCGCGCGCGTGACCTATATCGATCCGCGGGCTGCGATCACCGCCGGCAAGGCAAGCCGTTATTGGCAGATCAAGCCGGGCACCGATTATGCCCTGCTTCTGGGTATTGCCCACTGCATTGTGGCCAACACGTATTACGACGTCGACTTTGTCGAGCGATATGTCAACGGCCTCCCTGAGTTCAAAGCATTTCTTGCTCCTTACACCCCGGAGTGGGCTGCCGCGGAAACCGGCATTGCCGCCGCCGAAATCGAGGCCTTCTGCCGCGAACTGAACGAGGACCGGCCCAAGGTGATCATTCATCCCGGCTGGATGTTGGCCCGCTACCGCGACTCCTTCCACGCCTCGCGGATGATCCATATCCTCAATGCCCTGATGGGCAGTATCGAGCAGCCCGGCGGCCTCTTTTATCCCAAAGGGCCCAAGGATGCCGGTAAATCCGGTCTCAAGAGCCTGGCAGCCCTCGTGCCGGCGGTGAACGAGGAGCGCGCCGACGGTTGCGGCACCCGTTATCCCCAATGGGACAAGGGCGCGGGAATGCTGCAAACCGCCTTCGAGGCTGTCGACACCGGGGTGCCCTATCCGGTCAAGGCCTATTTCGTCCATCGCCACAACCCGTTCATTGCCCTCCCCGACACCAAAGAGCAGCGACGGATCCTCGACAAGCTCGACCTGATCGTGGCCGTGGACGTCAACTTCAGCGAAACCGCCTGGTTTGCCGACGTCATTCTTCCGGAGAGCACCTTCCTTGAGCGCGCCTCGATCCTGCGCACCGAAAAGGGCCTGAAGCCCGGTTTCGGTCGGCGGCAGCAGTGTGTCAAGCCCCTGAACAACACCAAGGCAGGGTGGGAAATTTATATCGAATTGGCCAAACGGATGGGTAAGGGCGACTCTTTTCCCTTCAACTCCATCGAGGATATCTGGCAGTATCAGTTGCAGGATACCGGTCTCTCGCTCGTCGATTTCGATGCCAAGGGGTTCGTCAAACTGAGCAGCCAGGCCATCTGGTATGACCGCGACAAACTCAAGTTCGGCACCGAATCGGGCAAGATCGAGTTGGTCAACGCCAAGTGGGAAGCCATGGGTGTCGCTTCGTTGCCGCCGTACGTCGCTCCCGAGGCGCCGCCCGCCGGCAGTTTCCGTCTCCTCTTTGGCCGCAACGGCTACCAGGCCCACGGTCAACACCACAATAATCCGATTTTGTGCGATCTCTTGGACGTCAATAAACTCTGGATCAATACCGCGGCCGCCAAGAAACTGGGCATCAAGGATGGCGACCAGGTGCTCGTTCAGAGCGGCGACGAGCAGGGGCAGATCGCCGCCTATGTCACCGACCTGATCCATCCTGAGGCGGTGTTCATGCTCCACGGTTTCGGCAGCGATGTGCCGGCCAAGAAGCGATCGTTCGGCAAAGGCTTGGCCGACCAGTTGTACATGCAGGGCAAGCTCAAGGAGTGGGACAAGGCCGGCGGCGGTCTCAACCTGGCGGAAAGTTTTGTCACTGTCACCCCGGTCTAAGCGCAGGAGAATCACACCATGAGCAAATATATCGTCACCCAGAACGTTGCCGACTGCATCGGCTGCCGGGCCTGCGAGGTCCATTGCAAAGACAAGAACAACAGCGGTCCCGGCGCCTACTACTGCCGGATGATCGAGGTGACTTCGAGTACAACCTCGCCGCCGCAGATCGATTTCGTCTATCTTGCCTGCTTTCACTGCGAAAAGGCCTGGTGCGTCGATGCCTGCCCCACCGGAGCGATGCGACGGCGGGACAAGGACGGCATCGTCTATGTCGACGACAAATCCTGCGTCGGTTGCAAGGCCTGCATCACTGCCTGTCCCTGGACCGTGCCCCAGTGGAAGTCAGAGACCGGCAAGGTCGGCAAGTGCGACCTGTGCATGGATCGGATCGATGCAGGGTTGCAACCCGCCTGCGTCACCAAGTGCACCACCGGCTGCCTGACCTTCACCACTCCCTCGGAAGCCTCGCAGACGGCCCGGCAGGCCTTTGCCGAGCAGTTGTTGTCGAACCGCCGCTGACAGGAGCCTAGGCCATGGACGCGCTTCCCAGGGAATACCTCGGCATCCTGCTTCTCTTGATATTCGGTGTGCTGTTCGGCGTGTTGACACTGTTCGTGGGGCGTTTTTTCCGTCTCAGCCGGCCTTACCGCGAGAAGCTGATTGCCTACGAGTCGGGCAATGAGCCCACCGAGGCACCGCGGATGCGGTTCTCGGTGAAGTTCTACCTGATTGCCATCCTGTTCGTCGTCTTCGATGTTGAGGCCATCTACCTCTATCCCTGGGCGGTCAGTGCCGATCGCCTGGGCTTGTTCGCCCTGGTGGAGATGCTGCTGTTCATCGGCCTGCTGCTGGTCGGCTATGTCTATGCCTGGAAGAAGGGGGTGTTGCAATGGGAGAAGTAAGCGATCCCGCCATGGTGCAACTGGAGGAAGGGGTCCGGTATATCCCCGGCGCCAATGCTCTCCTTGGCCCGCTGAATAAGCTGGTCAATTGGGGTCGGGCCGGATCGATCTGGCCGGTCACCTTTGGTCTGGCCTGCTGCGCCATCGAGATGATGGATGCCGGCGCCTCGACCAACGACCTCGACCGCTTCGGCATCCTCTTCCGCGCCAGTCCCCGTCAGGCCGATTGCATGGTGGTGGCCGGCACCCTGACCAAGAAGATGGCGCCGGTCCTGCGCCGGGTGTACGATCAGATGCCCGAACCGCGCTATGTCCTGGCCATGGGGAGCTGCGCCTGTAGCGGCGGTGTGTTCGACACCTACGCTGTCACCCAGGGGGTCGATCTGATTATCCCGGTGGATGTTTATGTCCCCGGCTGCCCGCCGCGCCCCGAGGCCCTGCTGGAGGGGTTTCTCAAACTGCAGGAAAAGATTCGCAAGGAGCAATTCCGATGGAGCCAGTGGCGATAAGCGATCGGTTGCGGGCCGAGTTCCCGGACGAGATTCTATGCAGCTATAGCAACCAGGGGCAAACGGCCGTGGTGGTCCGGCCTGGCCAAATCGTCGAAATTTTGCGCTGGCTGCGCGACACCCCCGATCTGCGCATGAATCACCTGCGTTCGCTCTGCGGCGTCGACAACGCCCGGCGCAAGGACCCGGGGTTGTCGCGGTTCGAGGTGGTATACAATCTCTATTCCATACCCCTGTGCCACGAAATCCGGGTGCGGGCCGAGGTGGGCGACAAGGATCCGGCCATCGATTCGGTGGTGGACCTGTGGCCCGGCGCCAACTGGCTGGAGCGGGAGACTTTCGACCTGCTCGGCATCCGCTTCGAGGGTCACCCTGACCTGCGGCGCGTCTTGTTGCCCGACGACTGGGTCGGCCACCCCCTGCGTAAGGATTATCCCCTCAAGGGTAAGGAGGAGTGGGCAGGCATGACCGAACTGCTCGACAAGATCAAGGAACTCGACCGGTTCGGTTTCGATCCCGAGGGGCACGCACACGGACAGGCAGCGGTGCAAGAGGAGGACGATCAATGACCCGGCCGATCACGAAAAGCCTGGAAATCCCGGTGGCCGATGGCGAGGGCGAACGCTACTCTTTGCGCATGGGGCCGCAGCATCCGGCCACCCACGGGGTGCTCCGGGTCGATCTCGAACTCGACGGCGAGACCATCGTCGAGTGTACCCCCCAGGTGGGCTACCTCCATCGGGGCTTTGAAAAACTGGCGGAAAACAAAACCTACGCCCAGGCCCTCATCCTCACCGACCGGCTCGACTACATCGCCGCCATGGCCAACAACATCGGCTACTGCGTGGCGGTGGAAAAACTGCTCGGCATCTCAGTGCCCCTGCGCGCCAAGTACATCCGCACCATCACCGGCGAGATGTCGCGGCTGTGCTCGCACCTGCTGTGGCTGGCCACCCATGCCCTGGACATCGGGGCCATGACCGTTTTCCTCTACTGCTTCCGCGAGCGCGAGATCCTGCTCGATCTGTTCGAGGAGCTGTGCGGGGCGCGGTTGACCTTTTCCTATCCCCGGATCGGCGGTGTTCGCCAGGATGTCACCTCCGCTTTCATCGACGAGCTGCAACGGTTTCTCGACATCTTCCCCTCGAAGATCGAGGAATACGAAACCCTGATCGACACCAATCGCATCTGGCTCAAGCGCACCGTGGGCGTGGGCAAGGTCAGCGGTGAGGAGGCGCTGGCGCTCGGCTTGACCGGTGCCTGCCTGCGCGGCTCGGGTGTCGATTACGACACCCGCAAGCATCAGCCCTACGACGCCTACGACCTAGTCGACTTCGAGGTGCCCCTGGGCAGCGACGGCGACATCTACGCCCGCTACCGTTGCCGCATGGAGGAGATGCACCAGTCGGCGCGCATTATCCAACAGTGCATCGATCAACTGCCGCCGGGTCCGATCATCGGCCCGGATGCCCCGGATTTGGTCATGCCCAACAAGGTGCCCGCCCGGATCGAGGCCTCCACCAATGCCTACGGTACCGGCCTGATCAAATTGATCCGCGACCGCAATTTGTATGTTTCCGGCGATGTCTACGTGGCCACCGAGGTGCCCAAGGGCGAACTGGGTTTTTATTTTATATCCGACGGCAACAACCGGCCCTACCGGATGCACATCCGCTCGCCTTCCTTCATCCACATCGGGGCCCTGGCAGCCATCGCCAAGGGCGAGCTGATCGCCGACCTCATCGCCAACATCGGTAGCCTGGATGTGGTGCTCGGGGAGTCGGACCGGTAGTGTTTTCTTTGTAGATTGTTCTCACCCTGAGGAGTCGTATGGACATCCTGCTCATGCTCGTGTGGATCGTCGTCCTGTTTGCCGTGGTCATGCTTCATGTGGCCTATGCGACCTATTTCGAGCGCAAGATCATCGGCCACATGCAGGTTCGGCTGGGGCCGATGCGGGTTGGTTGGCACGGCCTGTTCCAACCCATCGCCGACGGCATCAAGTCGTTTTTCAAGGAGGATATCATCCCGGAAAACGCCGACCGGCCGACCTTCCTCGCCGCGCCGATCATCTGCCTGGTGGCGATGATGACATCATTAGCCGTGCTGCCCTTTGCCAAGGGTTGGGTGCTGGCCGACATCGACATTGGTCTGCTGTTCATCTTCGCCATGAGTTCCCTCGCCAGCTATGGCGTGGTCTTGGCCGGCTGGGCTTCGAACTCGAAGTTCAGCTTTTTGGGCGGTCTGCGTTCCATGGCCCAGGTGATCAGTTACGAAATCGCCATGGGGTTGAGCCTGGTGGGAGTGATGCTGCTGGCCGGCTCGCTCAACTTAAGCGAAATCGTCGAGGCCCAGGGCGATCGGTTCCTCGGCATGTATCTCATGCCCCAGTGCATCGGTTTTTTCGTCTTTTTCATTGCCATGCTCGCCGAGACCAACCGGGTGCCCTTTGACCTGCCCGAAGCGGAGACCGAACTGGTGTCCGGCTACTGCACGGAATACAGCGGCATGCGCTATGCCATTTTCTTCATGGCCGAGTATATCGGCATGATGGTCATGGCCTCCATCGGCACGGTCTGCTTTCTCGGCGGTTGGAACGGGCCCTTTCCGGTGCCGTTCTTTCCGCCGCTGTGGTTCGTGCTCAAGGTGTATCTGTTCATGTTCCTCTTCATCTGGATACGCGCCACCCTGCCGCGCTACCGCTACGATCAGCTGATGGATCTGGGCTGGAAACTGCTCATCCCACTGGCCTTGGCCAATATCGTCCTCACCGCCTGCATCAAGGCGCTCGTGAGCTAGGGGGGGAACTTACAAACCATGCAGATTCAGTACAAACCCCGACGCGGTTGGCTAGCGACCATCTTCCAGGCCGAGATCGTCCAGGGCATGAGCCTGACCCTGAAGCGGCTTTTTTCCAAGCCGATTACCCGCCAATATCCCGACGAACGACCGCAGATCAGGGTTGGCTTTCGCGGTCAACACGCCCTGGTGCGCGATCCCGAAACCGGCGATTGCAAGTGTATCGGCTGCATGCGTTGCGCCATGGTCTGTCCATCACGCTGCATCCGCATCCGCTCGCACAAGGACAAGGAGCCGGGCAGCCGGCGCGAGATCGACTGCTACCGGATCGAGGCCCTGCGCTGCGTCTATTGCGGCTATTGCGAGGAGGTCTGCCCGGTGAACGCCATCGTCCTCACCGAGGTCTACGAATACAGCCGGTTCGAGAGGCCCTCGCTCTACTTCACCAAGGAGCAATTGCTGGCCAACTGGGACCGGTTTGTCGAGGAGTTGGACCGGCCGGTTGCGGAATATGTCAATCCCTTCTGGCGTCCGCGCGGGCTGTCGGAGTGCGATTTGCCCGCGCCGAAACGGCTGCCGGTTTCGCCGGAATGGAGCGGCGAGCAGCAGGTGGTGGGCAGAAAATGGCGGGAACACCTCCCGCCGGAACGAACATCGTTCATAGAATAAAGGAGGGAGCTTGATGTTTCTTCAGCTCTTTTTTGGCTACTGCGCCCTGATGATCCTCACCAGCGGCATCCTGGCCATCAGCCTGCGCAACCCGGTCCATTGCGTGCTCATGGTCCTGGTTCTTTTCTTCCACATGGCCGGGTTGTATCTGACCCTGAACGCCGAGTTCCTGGCCGCGGTGCAGATCATCGTCTATGCCGGGGCCATTTTGGTGCTCTATCTCTTCGTCCTCTTTCTCGTCAGTTTGCGGGAAGAGTTGCACCTCGACGCCTTTGTCCCGGGCGCCTGGCTTGGTCGGATCATTGCAGGCAGCCTGGCCCTAGCGTTGGTCGCGGTAATTCCCGCCTTTTCCCTGGGCGAGAAAGGCAAGTGGACCATCGACGCCATCAAGGAACTGACCCACACCAAGGCCCTGGGCGTTGAGATGTACTCCACCTACCTGCTCCCCTTCGAGATCGCCGGACTGATCCTCCTGGTCGCGTTGATCGGCGGTCTTGTCCTGGCGCGGCGCGAGGAGAGCAACGGTGGCGAGGCGAGGGACGACAACGAAGGGCAGGTCGGCGATTCGGCCAAGGAGGTGCTGCGGTGATTCCCCTTTCCTGGTACATGGTCCTGGCAGCGCTGCTGTTTTGCATCGGTGTGTGCGGTTTTCTCACCCGGCGCAACGTGATCATCATGTTTCTCTCGATCGAGCTGATGCTCAACGGCGTCAACCTCAACCTGGTGGCCTTGAGCCATTTCCTCGACAGTGTGCGCGGCCAGGCTTTCACCTTTTTCATCATCACCGTGGCTGCGGCCGAGGCTGCCATCGGGTTGGGCATCGCCATCGCCCTCTATCGGAGCAGGCGCAGCGTGCACGTCGACACTCTCAACCACCTCAAGGGATAAGAACATGCCGGTTTCTCTGCTCGCCATCCCGTTTCTGCCGCTGGCCTCCTTTGTCCTGACCCTGCTGTTGGGCAAACGCTGGGGCACCCGGGCGCACTGGCTGCCGATCGTCACCGTTTTGCTCTCGTTTGGCTGTGCCGTGGCGGCCTTTTTTCGGGTGCAATCCGGGGTGATCTTCAACCAGGATCTCTACACCTGGATCCAGTCCGGCAACTTCAGCGTCAGCGTCGGATTTCTTGTCGATCAACTGACTGCGGTGATGCTGATCGTGGTCACCAGCATCAGTTCCCTGGTCCACATCTATTCGGTGGGCTACATGAAGGGTGAGGAGGGCTACTACCGGTTTTTCGCGTACCTCAGCCTCTTTACCTTCTCGATGCTCATGTTGGTGTTGGGCAACAACTTTCTCCAGTTGTTCTTCGGCTGGGAGGCGGTTGGGCTTTCCTCCTATCTGTTGATCGGCTTTTACTTCAAAAAGCAATCGGCGGCCGATGCGGGCAAGAAGGCCTTCATTGTCAACCGCTTCGGCGATTTCGGCTTCATCCTTGGCCTCTTTCTCGTGTTCACCCAATTCGGCAGCCTCCACTATCACGAGGTCTTTAGCCGGGCCGCGGAACTCGACGGCCAGACCATGGCCCTGTTCGGCAGCCCCATCGGGTTGGCGACCCTGATCGCGCTGCTCCTCTTTTGCGGCGCAATCGGCAAGTCGGCGCAGATTCCGCTCCATGTCTGGTTGCCCGACGCCATGGAGGGTCCGACTCCGGTCAGCGCCCTGATCCACGCCGCCACCATGGTCACCGCCGGCGTCTTCCTGGTGGCGCGCTGCAACCCGATTTTCGCCCTCTCGCCCTTTGCCCTCAACCTGATCACCGTGCTCGGCGCCGTGACCGCCCTGTTCGCCGCCACCATTGCCCTGGTCCAGACCGACATCAAACGGGTGGTGGCCTATTCCACGGTCAGCCAGTTGGCCTACATGTTCATCGGCTGCGGCGTGGGCGCCTACTCCGCCGGCATCTTCCACCTCTTCACCCATGCCTACTTCAAGGCCCTGCTCTTTCTCGGCTGCGGTTCGGTGATCCTGGGGATGCATCACGAGCAGGATGTCCGCTCCATGGGCGGCCTCAAACACAAAATGCCGATTACCTACTGGACCTTTCTCCTTGCCTCGCTCTCCATATCCGGTGTGCCAGGGCTTGCCGGCTTCTTCAGCAAGGACGAAATCCTGCTCATGGCCTTCAATACCGACCTCGCCGCCGGTAAGTTCGCCTGGGCCATCGGCACCCTGGTGGCCTTCATGACCGCCTTTTACTCCTTCCGTCTTTTTTTCCTGATCTTCCACGGCGAGTTCCGCGGCACCGAGGAGCAGCGCCATCACCTCCACGAATCGCCGGCAGTGGTTACCCTGCCGCTCATGCTGCTGGCCGCGGGCGCCGTGGCTGCCGGCTGGTTCGGCGTACCGGGCATCCTGGGCGGCGACAACCATTGGGCCCATTTCTTGGAGCCGGTGCTGGGTCACCCCCATGTTCATGTATCGGGAACGGTCGAGGCCTTGCTTATGGGGAGCTCCATCCTCGCCGGGGTCTGCGGCATCGGTTTGGCCTTTTACATGTACCGGCGCAAACCGCATCTGCCCGGCCTGGTTGCCGAACGGCTCGCCTTTGCCTATCGGTTGCTGCTGCATAAGTATTATATCGACGAACTCTACGACGCAGTCATCGTCAAGCCGACCCTGGCATTCAGTCGGGGAGTGGTGCTGCGGATCGTCGATTTGGCCTGCATCGAAGGCGTGGTCAACGGCCTGCCCCGTGCTATTGGCTCCTTTGCTGAGCGGTTGCGCCGTATCCAGGACGGTCAGGTTTCGCATTATCTTGCCTGGATGGGTGGCGGTGCCTTGGCCCTGATGGTGGTCCTGCTGATCGGTCTCTAATTCGAACCTTTACGAGCGGAAGCGTTCCCGATGTCCATACCTCTTTTGAGCACCCTGATTTTTTTCCCGATTCTCGGCGGGCTGTCGCTGCTGTGCGTGCCCAGGACGCAAATCTCCACCATTCGGCTGATGGCCCTTTTTGTCAGCCTGGTCGAGCTGCTTCTGACCTTGCCGCTCGTCCTCCTGTTCGACAAGTCGACGTATGTGATGCAGTTTGTCGAGAACCGTCCGTGGATCGAGGTCCTCAACATCAATTACAGCCTGGGCATCGACGGCATCAGTATTCTTTTTCTCCTGCTCACCGCGCTGATCATCGTCGTCTCCATCCTCGTTTCCTGGGAATCGATCAAAGACAAGGTGCTGGAGTTCTTCGTCGCCCTGCTGCTGCTGGAGGGGGCGATGATGGGGGTGTTCTGCGCCACCGACTTGTTTCTCTTCTATATTTTCTGGGAAGCGATGCTCATCCCGATGTTCCTGATCATCGGCATCTGGGGTGGCCCAAACCGGATCTACGCCACAATCAAATTTTTTCTCTATACCCTGGTCGGCAGCCTGTTGATGCTGGTGGGGATTATCCTTCTGTATCAGAACGGTGGCCACACCTTCGACATTCTCAAGCTGGCCGGGCAGCCCTATTCGCTCAAGCTGCAACTCATTCTCTTCTGGGCGTTTTTCGCGGCCTTCGCGGTCAAGGTGCCGATGTGGCCGGTTCATACTTGGCTGCCGGATGCCCATACCGAGGCCCCGGCGGCCGGTTCGGTTATCCTTGCCGGCGTGCTGATCAAGATGGGAGCATACGGCTTTTTGCGCTTCTCGCTGCCCATTCTACCCGACGCCACCCAGCTGATGCTCATGCCCATGCTGGTGCTCTCGGTGATCGCCATCGTTTATGGGGCGATCATTTGCCTGGCGCAGACCGATCTCAAGCGGCTGATCGCCTACAGCTCGGTTAGCCACATGGGCTTCGTCACCCTGGGACTGTTTGCCCTTAACCAGCGCGGCCTGGAGGGTGGCATCCTCCAGATGATCAATCACGGCGTGGTCACCGGCGCCCTATTCCTCGCGATCGGCATGATCTATGAACGCACCCATACCCGGGAGATAGCCGCGTACGGCGGTCTAGCCTCGACCATGCCGGTCTTTGCCGGATTCTTCCTGCTCTTTACGCTTGCGGCCGTCGGTCTGCCCGGCACCAACGGTTTTATCGGCGAGTTCCTTATCCTTCTCGGTGGCTTCGAGCGGCAGCCCTGGGTGGCCGTAGTTGCCGCCTCCGGCCTGATTCTCGGGGCTTGGTACATGCTGTGGCTGTATCAGCGCATTTTCTTTAACGAGGTCAAGGAAAGCATGCAGGGATTGATGCCGTTGAACCTGCGCGAGATCCTGACCTTGATGCCCATGGTGCTGCTGATTTTCTGGATCGGACTCTATCCCAACGCCTTGCTCGGTTTCCTCCATGTCTCGGTCGGACATCTGCTCGATCAGGTGCATGGCGTGGGCTTGGCCGGGATGATGCCTCCCCCTGGCATTGCATTGCATCCCTGAACCCTCATGATTCTTTTTGCATATATGTACGAGGAACGCCCATGATCGAAGCTGTGGCCGTCAACTGGACCGCCGTGGAACCTCTCATTCCGGAGTTGCTGCTGATCAGCGTGGCCGTGCTGCTGATTGGCTGCGATTTGTTCGTCCCCCGCCAACGGCAACTGCTCCCCTGGTTGACCCTGGTCGGCTGCGTGACCGCGCTGGCTATGGTCCTCGGGGCGCAACCCATCAGTGCCTTTGGCGGTATGTTCCTCGCCGACGGCTATGCCATGGTGTTCAAAGCGATCTGTCTGGGCGCGGTGATCTTGACCGCCTTGATGAGCGAACGGTTCTGCCGGATCATCGGCCTGCGCCAGGGCGAATTTTACAGCCTGCTTCTTCTCTCCCTGACCGGCATGCTGCTCATGGCCTCGGCCGGCGACCTGATGGTCCTCTACCTGGGCTTGGAATTGATGGCCCTGCCGGTCTATGCCCTAGTCGGCCTGCACAAGCGCGAACAACGCACCAGCGAGGCGGCTATCAAGTATTTTCTCATGGGCGGCTTTGCCTCGGCGCTGCTCCTGTTCGGCATGTCGCTGCTCTATGGCCTCACCGGCACTACGGAGATCATGCGGATCGCCGAGTATATCGCTGCCCGCAATCTCGTCGACAATCCGGCCCTGCTGGCTGCTCTTGGTCTGCTCCTGGCCGGATTCTCGTTCAAGGTGGCGGTGGCCCCGTTTCATCTCTGGACCCCGGATGTCTACGAGGGGGCACCGACCATTGTCACCGCGTTCATGTCGGTCGGTCCCAAGGCCGCTGGTTTCGCCATTTTCGGTCGGGTGCTGTTCCTGGGTCTACCACAGTTGCATGACCACTGGGGGCCGATCCTCGCGGTGCTTGCCCTGTTGACCATGGCCGTGGGCAACATCACTGCGCTCTGCCAGCAAAGCCTCAAGCGGATGCTGGCCTACTCCTCCATCGCCCACGCCGGCTACGCCCTGCTTGGTCTCCTCGCCGGGACTGCCGAGGGTATGGCCGCCACCCTGACCTATTTGACGGTCTATCTGTTCATGAACCTAGGGGCCTTTGCCATCCTCATGCTCCTGGCGGTGCCTGGGGAATCGCACGAATCCCTGGACGATTGCCGGGGTCTGGCCGCCCGTAACCCCCTGGCCGCCGCCCTAATGCTGGTTTTTCTGTTTTCCCTCACCGGCATCCCCCCGACCGGCGGCTTCATCGGCAAGTTTTATCTGCTCAAGGCAGCCTTTGCCGCGGGCTACACCTTCACCGTGGTCGGCGCGGTCCTGTTCAGCGCCATCTCCGCCTACTTCTACCTGCGCGTTGTTCGCATCATGTACATGAGCGAACCGCCGGAGCAAGCGCCAGTCTTGACCATGGATCGAGGCATGGCAGCTGTTCTTGGGGTGTGTCTGCTTGGAGTTCTTGGTGTGGGGATCTTCCCCGGTGTGGTCCTTGATTGGACGGTGAGCGCGATCGCCGGTATGTAGACGCGCTTTCACGAACACCCGGACCGCGGTACAAGGCAAAGAAGTTCAACCTCTCTGGAAGGTTGTGAGGCAGAGTGGGGCGAGAACGGGCCGAGACAGCGGGTTGTCCGCCTCTCGCGATGCTATGAAACCGACAGCCCGGCCGTTATTGCCGAGGGCGAGGCGGGATACATTTTGAATTTCTCGATGAAGCCCGACGGGTTGTAGCTCAGCTTGGCCTTGCGCAACCCATCGTCGCCCAGATCCTGCTCCCGGTTAATCGTTTCGTAGGTCTCCGGCAGGATGGCGGCAAAGGATTGGTTGATATACTGGTAGAGCCCCTTGTAACCGGGCACCGCCTTTTCAAAATGGATGGCAAAGCTGGCGCCTCCGGCCACCTCCTCGCCGAGAACATAGGCGACGGGTTCGGTTTGCACATAATAGATGCCGCCACAGAGCTGCAAGTCTTCCATCCTCTCCAGCGCTTCCCGCGCCGCCGCGTAGTCTCCCTCTCCAACCTCGCTCCGCCATCGTTCGAGCACCTGCAGGGCATCGTCACGATACTCTTCGCGAAGCGGTCGCGCGGCAAAGGCATGCGTACTGACAAACGCTTTCACGAGATTGCGTTTTTTGTGATAGTGCCGTCCCCCGAGAAGGGCGAGGTCCTGTCGGCGATAGAGGTAATCGAAATTGTCCCGGTCCGCCAGGGCACGATAGCCCCTCGCTTCAAGCGCCGTTGCCTGCGCCTTGGTGGCGCATTTCATCATCGTGTGGCTGGCGAACAACTGCCCCAACAAGGACGGTTCGGGAAGCGAGAAAGGCAGCATGAAAAAATCGGAGGTTCCGTCGCGCCCGAGGATGACGAGGGTGCCGTCGGTCATCGCGGCGATTGCGTAGCGGTGCGTGTGGCGGAAGAGGTAGAGATTGGCAAAGGTGAATTCGGAAATGCCCTCGACAAGCTGCTGGAAACGCGGGTGCAGCAACGGTCTGAGGTCAAGGGTCAACGGTGCTGTTTCGGGATAGAGGGGGAACATGATCAAGCGATGGCCGGTCGATCCGCGGACACATCGATTCCGCAAAAAATGCGGTGCTGGCCGATGGCACACATTATTGCTGGCCACCCAGGACCTTGGTGACAATCATCTCCTTGGTGTAGGCATCGGGTTCGGGCGATTTCCAACTGATGAACTGTTTGACCACCCGAAAAAAGTCGCCGTGATCGGCCTTGCACTGGTCGCAAATCGATTCGGCATTGTCCCGGTACATGATAATCTTGCTGGCAGGGTCGCCGAACCGGTTGACGGCCGCCATCTTCCGGCAACCGCAGTCCAGGCGGATAATCGCCACGCCCACGGCATCCGGACTTCCCTCCAGGATACCTTCCACCATCGCCTGTTCCCCTATTTCCGGAGAGACGGCGGCCGAACCCTTTGTGCGCTGTTTGTTTGCCATTGTCGATGCACCTGTGCTGAGAGTTGAGAGAGGTTGGCTTTTCTTTACCTTTGTTTCGATCCGGTGCAAATGAAAAAAAGCGCCGGATCGGGCGATTCCTACCGTCGACGGTCGGGGTGGGGGAAGGGTATGAAGATCGAGGCATTGCGGTGGTAATAGCCTGGATCGATAGTGTCTTTTAACTTGACAAACAGGGGTCTGTCCTTTAAAGGAAATGGATTCTTGCGCAAAGTTAAACCTTGCCGTTAAGGTCGCAATTCCATTGTTACCATGTTTCTAATTTCATTTTTTTTGGAGGTCGTGCCATGTGGGAAATCGTTGTAGATAAAGACAAATGTTCCGGTGATGAAGAGTGTGTAAACGCTTGCCCCGCTCAGGTTTTCGAAATGCAGGGTGGAAAGGCCGAGCCCGTGCATAGCGATGAGTGCCTGGGTTGCGAGACCTGTGTCGAGGTTTGCCCCGAAGGCGCCATCACCGTTACCGAAATTTGATCTGATCGAAATATTGGGTCGATCGATAAGCCCATCCCTTCCGGGGATGGGCTTATCTTGTTTTGGGGTCTGAGTCGCTTGGGAGAAGGCGATGCATCCTTTGGGAAAACCTGGCGTGTCGCGGAGGGTCCATCTGTTTGCCGCGCCTTTTCTCTGGACAGCGGTCGGCGGCCTGCTCCTCTTACGGGGATGGGGATGGCTTGCTCCGGGACAAGGTCGTTTGCTGCTTGTTGCCGCCGTGTTGCTCGGCACCGTGAAGTCGATGTTCATTCTCGACAAAATAGCGAGGCGCTCCCTGGAGCGCATTGTTCGTTTCAAGGACAACACCTGTTTGGGAGCCGTTTATTCCTGGAAAACCTGGCTCCTGGTCCTTGTGATGATGGGCACGGGCTTTGTTCTGCGAAAAGCGACCCAGCCGGGGCCTCTTATCGGCACAATCTACTGTGCGGTTGGTTGGTCCCTCTGCTTTTCCAGCCGTTTGGGCTGGCAACAATGGTTTAAGACGGTTGCATCGCCATGATGTCGCTTAATCGAGTCGAGATCAGCCGCTCGGCGCTGATCCACAATTTTCGCGTCTGCCGGCAGTTGGCCGGTTCCGCTGCAATTTTGCCGTTGGTCAAGGCGGATGGATACGGGCATGGCATGCTCGACTGTGCCCGGATTTTTGCAAACGAGGGCGCCGCGGCCTTTGGCGTGGCCGAGGCCATTGAAGGCATGCAATTGCGGGAAGCGGGCATCACGCAGCCGATTCTGGTGCTGGCCGGGGTTATACCCCAGACGCTCCCCCTGATCGTCGAAGCCGGGCTGACGCCGGTAGTCGTCGATATCTCGATTGTACCCGAATTGTCTCGTCTGGCGCAGGCTCGGGGTGTCACAGTGGGAGTGCATCTGAAGGTCGACGCCGGTATGGGCCGGCAAGGCACCTTGCCAGCCGATTTCCAGGATCTGGTTCGCGCCGTGCTGGCGGCGCCTTCCTTGCGACTCGACGGGGTCATGGCCCATTTTCCCCTCTCCGACAACCGGCAATCATTCAACTCGGCGGAGGTTTTGCGCGCCTTTCGTGCCGCAACCGCCGCGATCGGCGATCTTGTGCCAGGAAAATGTTGCCTGCATCTTGCCAATTCCGGCGGTTTATTTTATGTTGCCGGCGCCCGGCTCGACATGGTCCGGCCGGGAATCGCCCTGTACGGTTACTATCCCGACGGCTGCGAGGGCCGGGATGCCGCCGCGCCGCCTCTGCTGCGGCCGGCCATGCGTTTTTCCACCCGGGTCGTTCAGGTGCGCCAGGTTCCCGCCGGGAAGGGATTGGGGTACTGGCACCTGTTCACCACCTCCCGAGATTCGCGTATCGCCGTGCTGCCAGTGGGGTACGAGGACGGCTATCTGCGCGTGCTGTCCAACCGGGCGAAGGTGCTGATCGGCGGCCGTCGGGCACCGGTGGTCGGTCGGATTTCGATGAATCTAACGCTGGTCGATATCACCGATCTCCCCGAGGTTCGCGTGGGCGACGAGGCGGTCCTTTTAGGGCGCCAAGGCGACGCGGAGATCGACGCCGACGAGATTGCCGGCTGGATGGAGACTATCAGCTATGAGGTGCTGTGTCTGTTTGGCAAGTTGAACGAACGGGTCCTCGTCGACTAGCGGACCCCCAGTCGTTCGCTCGCCCCATAGAGGCACTGCGGGTTCGGGCGTATTTTTGTTTTCGGGCTACCCTTTGCAACTTTTCAGGTCATGATAAAATCGAAAATTAAAGAGCTTGTCGATCGTTGTTTTCGCGAGGGGGTCGGGTTGGGCCACTGGAGCGAGGCCGCGGCAGGTCGCTTCGCCATCGAGGTACCCAAACGCGAGGGTCAGGGGGATTTTTCCACCAACTTCGCCCTGGTTGCCGCCGGGATCGACAAGCGCAAACCGCGCGATCTCGCCGTGCCCATGGCCGAATTGATCGCCGCGCAACCGCTGATAGCGCGCGTGGAGATCGCCGGTCCCGGGTTCATCAACATCTTTGTCGATCAGGCAATATGGGCCACGGTGCTGCCCTCGATCGACGAACAGGGCGAACGCTTTGGCTGTTGCGCCGTCGGCAATGGTCGCAGGGTTCTGGTCGAATTTGTCAGCGCCAATCCCACCGGGCCCCTGAGCGTCGGTCATGGGCGCAACGCCGTGCTGGGCGATGCCATTGCCCGGGTACTGACGGCCAGCGGCTATACGGTGCAGCGCGAATACTATTTCAACGACGCCGGTCGGCAGATGCGCGTCCTCGGCGAATCGACCCGGGCCCGATATCTGGAGCTGCTCGGCCTGCCCAACTCCTTTCCCGAAGACGGCTACCAAGGGGATTATATTTACGATATCGCCCGAGCCATGATCGAGGAGGCGGGCGACGGGTTCAAGGCGGCCGATGTCGCCGTATTCAAAGACCGTGCCCAGCAGGCCATCTTCGCCGATATCGACGCCACCCTCAAGCGGATCGGCATCGGCTTCGACACCTATTTCAACGAACACACCCTCTATGAGGATGGCCGGATCTACGAGGTGGTCGATGCCCTGCGGGGGAAACATCTGGTCTACGAAAAGGAGGGCGCCACCTGGTTCAAGACGTCCGAACTCGGCCAGGATCAGGACCGGGTGATCGTCAAGAGCACGGGCGAACCCACCTACCGCTTGCCGGACATTGCCTATCATCTCGACAAGTTCAAGCGCGGTTACGACTGGATGGTCAACGTCTTCGGTTCCGACCACATTGCCACCGTACCCGACGTTTTGGCCGGGGTTCGGGCTCTTGGTTACGACGATTCCCAGATCACCGTGGTGCTCTACCAGTTCGTTACCCTGCTTCGCGACGGTAAACAGGTGAAGATGTCGACCCGCAAGGCCACCTTTGTCACCGTCGACGAACTGGTGGACGAGGTGGGGCCCGATGCCCTGCGCTTTTTCTTCCTCATGCGCAAGCCCGACAGCCTCATCGAGTTCGACCTCGACCTGGCCAAGAAGCAAAGCCAGGAAAATCCCGTTTTTTATGTGCAGTACGCCCATGCCCGCCTGTGCAGTATCGAAAAAATGGCGGCGGAGCAGGGCGTGGCGGTCGACGGCACGAGGCAGGCATTGCATCGACTGGTCGAGGTCGAAGAGTATGCCCTGCTCAAGACCTTGGCCGATTACCCCGCGATGGTGGCCGGAGCTGCCGCCGACCTGGCGCCTCACCGGGTGATCTTTTACCTGATGGAACTGGCCGGCCAGTTCCACGGGTATTACAACAAACACAAGGTCCTCACCGCCGATCTGGAGTTGACGTCCGCCCGCTTGGCACTGTGTGGCGGGATTAAACGGGTCGTACGCAACGGGCTGAGCCTGGTCGGGTTGACCGCACCGGAGAGCATGTAGGAAGCGGGGCGGGACCCATGGGCCTGTCCGCATGCAGCGGACCTTTCGTCGTGCTCGGGCTCCCTGTCCGTCACTCTGCGAAGAAGTCGGTCGTACAGCCGTTGGATAAACAACCGAGCAACCCGCCACCGGGCGCACAGAAGGTACCGTGGGACTGTTTAGGCGAACAAAGGCCCCTCCGGTCGAGGAGAAACGCAAACCCTTTCGCATCGAACTGGGCTGGCGCGGCATGTTTGGGCTGGTTGTCGTCTGTTTTTGTCTCTTTTTCTGGATGTTTCTGCTGGGGATCTGGGCGGGGCAGACCATCCTGCTGCCGCCCCGGAATCATCAGGGCGTGCAGATTCCAGGGCAGTCGAAGGAGCCCGTGAGCCAAACCGTCCGGGAAGAGGAGCCGCCACGGTAGCAACCGCGAACGTCAACCCCCTAACATGTGCACCAGGGATGAGAACCAAAAAAAATCGGCGCGGTGTGCGAAGAGCCCGCGTTCCCCTTGCCGTGGCCCTGCGCACGGCCGTTTCCCGGCATATCCGCAGCCGTTTGGTCCTGTATGTGCCGGCGCTTGTGCCGTTGCTGCTTTTCCTTGTGGCGCATCTCCTTGCCCTACTCGTCCTGATTTGCATCAAATCCGGTGTGCTGCATCAGGAGCAGTCGATGCACAAGACCGCCGTTACCTGGGCTTTTTACGGTTTTCTGCCGCTGCTCCTCAGCTCCTATTGCTGTTTTTTTGCAGTCGCCCGACCGGTGGCGGGACTGTTGCCGCACAAATTTCCCGACTGGTCAATGCCCATGCATACCCTGACGGTTGGGGCGGCCTACGGGGCGTCCATGGGTGTGCTCCTGCTCCTGCTTCTTGAACCGAGGACCCCCATGAACGCGGTCTTCCTAATGGTTGTCGGAATCGCGACCGGTTTGGGAAACTGGTTTTTTTATCGTAAACTAACGATTGTTGACGCATAATCGATATATAGTACGGCAAGGTTTCACGGCTGACGAGGGCGAACTCCTCGCGGCAATGTTTGCGAACCCTTGTTCATTGTGTCCACAAGAGGTGCCTTCTTATGGCTGATCCGCACAACAACAAGAGTACCGGGAGGATTCGTCCTGCTCGGATGGGCGATGTCCGGGCCATCCACGCCCTGCTGACCACCTTTGCCAACAAGGGGTTGATGCTGCCCCGCTCGATCAGCTCGCTGTACGACAACCTGCGCGATTTTGTCGTCTATGAGGAGGCGGGTGAGATTCTCGGGATCTGCGCCCTGCATATCTGCTGGGACGATTTGGCCGAAATTCGCTCGCTTGCCGTGGTCGAGGACAGGCAGAAGAGCGGGATCGGCGCCTTGCTGGTCGAATCGTGCCTGGACGAGGCCAAGAGTCTGGAAATCAACAAGGTGTTTGTGCTCACCTATCAGGCCCCGTTTTTCCGAAAATTTGGGTTTGAAGACCGGGACAAGCAGGACTTGCCGCACAAGATCTGGAGCGACTGCATCCACTGCGCGAAATTTCCCGATTGCGACGAGGACGCCCTGATTCGCACCACCACACCGGCCAAGGTGAACTAATCCGGTCGAGATCGCATTTCACGAAGTTCAACCAACCGGCATGGCTGGAGCCAATTGGCGGGCCACAACGAAACATGAAAGCTCAATACTCCGGCATGGCAAGGCCAGTGCTTCGCAGAGACTTTCAAATAAATCCTGAGGGCAACACGTCCTCGATGGGAGACGCATAATGGTAGGACGGGTACTTGCCAAGGTGTTCGGCAGCAAGAACGACAGGATGATCAAGCAGTACCGCAAGATCGTCAAGACGATCAACGGGCTGGAAGCCACGATCGAACCGCTTTCCGACAGCGAACTGGCGGCGAAGACAATCGAGTTCAAGGAACGGATCGCGCAGGGCGAAACCCTGGACCAACTGTTGCCCGAGGCCTTTGCCGTGGTGCGCGAGGCCGCTCGGCGGGTGCTGGGCGAACGCCATTACGATGTCCAGTTGATCGGCGGCATCGTCCTGCACGAGGGCAAGATCGCCGAGATGAAGACCGGCGAGGGCAAGACCCTGACCTCGACCGCGCCTGTGTACCTCAACGCCCTGGCCGGCAAGGGGGTGCACGTGGTCACGGTCAACGACTATCTCGCCCGCCGCGATGTCCAGTGGATGGGCGAGGTCTACCGCTTTCTCGGCCTTACCACCGGATGCATCCTGCATGAACTTAACGACGACCAACGGCGGGAGGCCTACGCGGCTGACATCACCTACGGCACCAATAACGAGTTCGGCTTCGATTATCTCCGCGACAACATGAAGTTTTCCTTGAAGGATTACTGTCAGCGCGGTTTTGCCTACGCCATTGTCGACGAGGTCGACTCCATTCTCATCGACGAGGCCCGGACACCCCTGATCATCTCGGGCCCGGCCGACATGTCGACGGACCTGTATCTCAAGGTCGACCGCATCATGCGGCACTTCAAGGCCGAGGAACACTACACCAAGGAGGAGAAGTCTCGGCAAGTCATGCTCACCGACGACGGTGTGGTTTTGGCCGAGGAGCTGCTGGAGGTGGACAACCTCTACGATCCTCGCAACATCAACCATCTGCACCACGTCAACCAGGCTCTCAAGGCCCATTTCATTTTCCAGCGGGACGTCGACTATATCGTCAAGAACGGCGCTGTGGTCATTGTCGACGAGTTTACCGGCCGGACCATGGAAGGTCGGCGCTACTCCGACGGACTCCACCAGGCCCTTGAGGCCAAAGAGGGTGTCAAGGTCGAGCGCGAAAACCAGACGCTCGCCTCGATCACCTTTCAGAACTATTTCCGTATGTACAAGAAGTTGGCGGGCATGACCGGCACCGCCGACACCGAGGCGCCCGAGTTCAAGAAGATCTACAACCTCGATGTCGTGGTCATTCCGACGCATCAGAAGATGATCCGCAAGGACTACGCCGACGTCATCTACAAGAATCAGGTTGCCAAATACCGCAATATCGTCGCGGAAATCAAGGAACTCCACGAAAAGGGCCAGCCCATTCTGGTGGGCACGATCTCCATCGATGTCTCCGAGAAGATCGCCAAGATGCTCGTCAAGGAGGGCATTCCGCACGAGGTGCTCAACGCCAAGCAGCACGAACGCGAGGCCGAGATCATTGCTCTAGCCGGCCAGCAGGGCAGGGTGACCATCGCCACCAACATGGCGGGCCGTGGTACCGACATCAAGTTGGGCGAGGGGGTGCGCGAACTCGGCGGCCTGCATATTCTCGGCACCGGACGCCATGAAAGCCGCCGCATCGACAACCAGTTGCGCGGTCGCTCCGGACGACAAGGCGACCCCGGCAGCTCGCGGTTCTACCTGTCGCTCGAGGACGATCTCTTGCGCATCTTCGGCTCCGACCGGTTGAGCAGCATCATGGACAAGTTGGGGATGGAGGAAGACGAGCCGATCGAACATTCGATGGTTTCCCGGGCGATCGAAAACGCCCAGCGCAAGGTCGAAGGACATAACTTCGACATTCGCAAGCACCTGCTTGAATACGACGACGTCATGAACAAGCAGCGCGAGGTCATCTACAACCAGCGGCGTGAGGTGCTGGAGGGAGACAACGTCCGGCCAATCGTCGAGGACATGATCGAGGACCTGCTTGCACAGATTGTCGAGGATCTCGCCGCCAAAGGGAACGCCGAGGAATGGGATTGGTCGGCGATCGAAGAGCGGGTGGGCCAGGCGTTCAATCTCCAGCTCGGTTGGTCGGAGGAGGAGCGCCAGGGACTGGATCGTGATTCCTTTGCTGAAAAGCTGCGCGAGGCCGTCCAACAGGCCTACGCTCTCCAGGAAGAGCGCAATGGCGGGGAACAGATGCGCCAGCTCGAACGGATGGTCCTCTTGCAGATGGTCGACACCTTGTGGAAGGAGCATCTCCTCCACATGGATCATCTCAAGGAGGGCATCGGTTTGCGCGGGTATGGGCAGAAAAATCCGCTGAACGAGTACAAGCGGGAAGGGTTCAATCTGTTCCGCAACCTGATCGAAGCGATCAAGCTGCACACGATCGCCAACCTCATGCGCATCCAGTTGGTTCAGGACGATGAATTGGCTCGGCTGGAGGAGGAACGGCGGCAGCAGCGCGAGCGCGAATTGGCCGAAGCCAAGCGATCCAGCGCCGAAGAACCACAGCCTATCGAGCATCGACCGATCCAGCGCGCCGAGGACAAGGTCGGCCGCAATGCCCCCTGTCCCTGCGGTTCGGGAAAGAAATTCAAAAAATGCTGCGGGGCGAACGCCTGAGGACAGGCACGATCCGATCGTGTTGGTGGTGCAAGCCGCCGGTTCCGTTCATCGGACCGGCGGCTTTTTTTATGTTCGCAACCAACCTGCATGGCGACGGATCGATTCTTTCAGGTGTATGGGCATGCCAGCCGGTTCGCCTGTTCATCTATCGCTTGCTCCGGTGCCGGAACAGCTGGAACGGGGCGGGGTTTTGTGGTACAAGAGGGACGGATTCTTGAGGAGTCCGCCAACAATTGCGGAGCAATCCGGAAGTCGATTATCGAACCGTTCGATCCGCCGGCATCTATTCGGCCAGTGGGCAAGGAGGACAAGGCATGAGCGAGGTTGCAGAAGGAGTGGCGGCATTGTTGAACACCTGGGCAGAAAGCCCCGACGGCAACCGGCAGGGGTTTATCCGACTGCACGAGGTGTTGTCCGGCATGGAGGGCGTTGTTCTGGAATTCCATTCCCGACCGGGGCTGACCTCGTCGCTGCGCGCTCTGGTTCCCGGACGGCAACGGCCTCTCTTTGTGATGGTCGATGTTATCGAGGACGAGCCGCGCTGGCTGTCGGTCTGCTTTTTCAACGACATGGTGCAAGATCCGGAGGAGCGGGGCGCCTTTGTCCCGGGGGGCTTGCTCGGCGAGGACGCCCTGTGCTTTGACCTTGACGCCTGTACGGCAGGGGAACTTGCCTATGTGGCGGCGAGGATGGAAGAAGCCGGTCGTTCGGCCCTGGCCGGATAAGGCCCGGGACCTTGCCGCCGGCTAGAAGCGCTTGCTGCCTGTCCGCAACATCTCTCCATAGATCGCGGGGAGCTGGTGCCGGTGCAGCGCGCTGACCGCGGCCTCGACATCGTAGGCGCACCGGTGGTGGCTGACCGCGATCTTTCCCTGGCCCAACTCGAGTACGGCGTAGGCGGCATCGGGACAGCCGTCGAACATCCGACCCACGGAGCCGGGATTGATGAAATGGACGCCGCCCACGTAGCGGTGGTACGGGACGTGCGAGTGCCCGGTGATCACCACCTCGCAGGCGGTTTCCTTGGCCAGTTCCTTGAAGCGTTTTTCCGGGGTGTCGGCATCGAGAAATTCTTCGTGATCGGCGGGGCTTCCATGAAAAAGACCGATGAACGACTGGCCGATGCGGAGGATCTTTTTCTTCTTGAGTTCGAGGAGAAAGGCACTGTTCTCGGGCGTCAACGCCGAGGCCGTGCTGGTGTACATGATCCGCTTTTCCGACTTGGAGGGTTTTTTCAGGTCTTTGCCCTTGAGCAGCCTGATCACCCGGTCGTCGGTGTTGCCCCGGATGCTGAATACCTGGTGCTCCCGTAACCAGTCGAGGGTCTCGTTTGGGAAGGGCGCGTACACCAGCGAATCGCCGCAGTTGAGAATATGCGCGCAGCCCAGAGGTTCGACGGCGCGGCCGACTGCTGCGAGAGCCGGATAGTTGCCGTGGATGTCGCTGATCAAAAGGATATGCATACGTGCGTTCAAAGGTGCGGGTGTGTGGTTGCGTGCGGAGGCGACTTCATGCCATCGAGCGGCTCCTGCGACAGGGTTAGAGCAGTGGCCCCAGCAATAGTGCGATGTTCTCCAGTAGCCGCTGCCGGAAGGGGCGGGTCCGGAAGGTCGCGGCATCGTGGCTGCGTGAGCGTTGCAGGTAGGTGTGCTGAAGTTCCCTGACCTGCCTGGTGAATGTTTTGTCGTAGATGACCAGCGTCATCTCGAAATTGAGCCAGAAACTACGCATGTCGAGGTTGACCGAACCAAACAGGCAGAAATCGTTGTCCACGGTGATCGTCTTGGTATGCAGTAGGCCACCGCCAAAGGCCATGAGGCGCACCCCGGCTTCGCTCAGGGCGTCGAAGCGGGCGCGGCTGGCGTAGTGGACCAGGCGGGAATCGTTCTTCTCAGGCAGGATGACGGTAACCTCGACCCCCCGACGCGCCGCCGATTTGAGCGCGGCGAGGAGGGCGTTATCCGGCACGAAATACGGCGTGGTGAGAATCAATTCTCTGCGGGCGGCATAGATGGTGGTCAGCAGCAGGTCGTGGATGGTGTCCTCGCCATATCCGGGTCCTGAGGGCGCCAGTTGCACCAGGGCGTCGCCGGCTGGAGCCACCGGGTGCATACAAGTGGCGTCCTCGAAGGCGGCAAGACGCTGCCCGCGCTCCAGCAACCAGTCGAACAGAAACGTCGCGGTCAACAGTTCCACCACCGGGCCGGTAATCCGGACCATGGCGTCAACCCACTCCCCCACGCCATCCTCCTGCTTGAAGAAACGGGGATCGGCCAGATTCTGGCTGCCGGTATAGGCGATCTCGCCGTCGATCACAACGATTTTCCGGTGGTTGCGCAGATCGAGGCGGACAAAGAGGGCGCGGATGAGTCCGGCCGGCAGGGATTCGCGCACCTCGATGCCCGCTTGACGCAGGCGGGCAGCCCCTTGGCTGCGCAAAAAGCGCTTAGAGCCGATACTGTCGAGCAGCAGTCGGCAGGTGACGCCCCGTTTACGCGCGGCCACCAGGGCATCGAGCAGGGTATCGATGTACCCACCTTCGTGGAGGATGTACGATTCCAGATAACAGCAGGACTGTGCCCGGTCGATGTCGGCGAGCAGAAGGCGAAAAAAGCGGTCGGCTGTATCGATCAATTCCAGCTTGTTGCCCGGCATGGTCGGGATGCCGGTGGTGGCGAGAACTTGGCGGTCCAGGGGGAGGCATTCCGGGTTGATCGATGTCCAATCGATACCAGCACGGTTGTCGAGGGAACGGGACCATTCTCTGATCGTGGGGCGATCCTTGATCAACCGGCTGGCTCGCCGTTCACCGAGACGATTTTCGCCAAACAACAGGTAGGTCAGGGCACCGGCGAAGGGAAGCAGCAGAATGACCACCAGCCAGGCAAAGGAGACGCTCGGCGCCCGCTTGCGCATGATCACCCGCAGGGAAAAACCCAGGCGGATAGCCAGGTCGGCGAGAAAGAGCGAGTTGGCAAGGCTCCAGGCCGCGGTGTCCGTCATAGAGCAAGCAGAAAGGCGCCGAGGCTGGTCGTTGCCCTGATGTCCGCAATCGATGGTACGGTCAATGGATGCGTGTGCTTCGGGAAAGGCATGGCTTGGAATGCTGTGCAACGGTGGCGGATTGTCGCGACCGGTTCGCTTCAGGGTGTAAAATGGCAGGAACCCGTTCGATGGTCAAGAAAAATTAGCGTCGCCGCCCGCTGTTCCCGCTTTCCTTTTATCGGGCATCTGGTAAAGTGCGATTTGGGCAGAGTCGATAACTTCAATAGAAAACAGGATGTTTCATGCAGGTGAAAGGTTTTTCCGCCGCAGCGGTCCAGGCTGGGATACGGTACGCCGGACGGTTCGATCTTGGATTGATTTATTCGGAGGTGCCGGCGGTGGCCGCCGGCGCGTTCACCACCAACAAGGTGAAGGCAGCGCCGATTCTGCTCGATATGGAGCGGTTGCGCTCGGGCCTGGCCCAGGCGGTTTTGGTCAACAGCGGCAACGCCAATGCCTGCACCGGCAAGGAAGGCATGGATGTGGCGGTTGCCACCAGCGCCTTGGCGGCGCGCGAGTTGGGAATCGAGGCGAATCTAGTGCAGGTGGCCTCGACCGGGGTGATCGGTCAACCCCTGCGAACCGAACCCTTTGCCCAGGCGATGCCGCAGTTGGTGGCTGATCTCTCCGTAGATGGCTTCGATCGGTTGGCCCAGGCCATCATGACCACGGATCTGGTCCCCAAGGTTGCCACCGCCACCGTGACGATCGATGGCGTGGAGGTCTCCATTCTCGGTGTGGCCAAGGGATCGGGAATGATCATGCCCGACATGGCCACCATGCTCTGTTTCGTGGTCACCGACGCCCAGATCGTCTTTCCGGTGCTCAACCGTCTGGTCAAATCCGGGGTTGACAAGAGCTTCAACCGAATCACCGTCGATGGCGATACCTCAACCAACGACATGGTGCTGGTCATGGCCAACGGCATGGCCGGCAACGCTTGGATCGACGAGGACAACCGGCAGGCCGCCGACCTGTTCGGCGCGGCCCTGCAAGGCGTTTTCAAGGAGCTGGCGCTCAAGATCGTCGAGGACGGCGAAGGGGCGACCAAGCTGGTCACGATCAAGGTTGTCGGCGCGCGCGACGAGCAGGAGGCCATGAGTGCGGCGCAGACCATCGCCAACTCGGCCTTGGTCAAGACCGCCTTCTTTGGCGAGGATGCCAACTGGGGCCGGATCATCGCCGCTTTGGGCCGTTCGGAATGTTCCTTCGATCCGAACAAGGTCGCCATTGGCTTCGATTCGGTGATGCTGGTGGAAAAAGGTCTGGCCCTGCCCGATCGGGAGGCGGCCGCCACCGAGGTGCTCAAGCAACGCCGATTCACCGTCACCGTGCGGCTTTGCGAGGGCAGCGCCGAGGCGGAGGTGTACACCTGCGATTTCTCCTACGACTACGTCAAAATCAACGCCGATTATCGGAGCTGAGGGATGTAAGCGATGCAGCCCCCCGGAGCAGACACCTGGCACCTGCCCGATGCGCTGCAGGTCGAAGCGATTCTATCCGCCCTGTCCGCGGAGTTCGGCCATATTGCGGCCCCGGAATACGCCGCCACCGTGATGTACGCGGATTCCTTCGACTGGCGTCTATACCAGCAGGGCTTTCTGCTCCATTGCCATGGGCAGGCGTGGACGCTGTATCACGGCGACAGCAGCGAGGTGACGGTGCAACAGGGCGGCCCGGAATTGAAACGCGCCTGTTTCGCCCAGGATTTCCCCCCTGGTCCCCTGAGGGAGATATTGCAGCCGATCCTCGGCATCCGCTGCCTGTTGCCGATGGCGACGGTGCGCTTACGCGGCCGTCAGGTGCGCCTGCTCAATCGCGACGAGAAAACCGTGGCGCGCTTGGTGGTCGAAACGCAGCAAGCCATGCACAGTACCAGCGTTTTTCGTCTGATCCGCCTGTTCGCTGTGCGCGGTTACGACCGGGAACTGCTCCATATCCGCCGTATCCTCGCGGAAAATGGCGTGCAGCAACCGGCCTCGCCGATGATCGGTTTTACGGAGGGCTGCCGTGAATCCGGGCGGCGGCCGCTGGATTACAGTTCGAAATTCTCCCTCCAGCTCGACCCCGCTGATACGGCCAGGCAGGCCATGGCCCGCATCTACCAGGTGCTTCTCGACAGCATCGAACGCAACATCCCGGGCGTGCTTGAGGACTGGGATTCCGAATTCCTGCACGACCTCCGGGTCGCCATCCGGCGCACCCGTTCCGGCTTGAGCCTGGTGACCAAGGTGCTGCCCGATGCGATGGCGCAGCGATTCAAAAGCTCTTTCGGACTGCTGGGCCGCGTGACCGGCCCCACCCGCGACCTCGATGTGTATCTGCTCAACCGCGACGCCTACCTGGATCGGCTGCCCCCTGCCTTGCGCCCCGGTCTCGAGTTGTATTTCGCCGATCTGGCCCGCCGGCGTCAGATCGAGCAAAAACGGCTGGTGCGGGCGCTCCGTTCCAAGAAGAGCAAAGCCGTCTTGAGCGCTTGGCGCCGTTCTCTGCATCGGCCGGACCGGCACCCTGCGCCGCATGCCGCGATGCCGGTGCGAGAGTTGGCCGGGCGGATTATCGCCAAGCGGTTCAAACGGGTGCTGCGCGATGGTAGCGGTTTGCATGCCGTCACCCCCGACGCCGAGGTGCATCTGCTGCGCATCCAGTGCAAGAAACTGCGCTATGCCATCGAATTTTTCAGTTCGTTGTACCCGAAGGACGAGATCCACCTGGTCGTCCGGCAGTTGAAACGATTGCAGGACATTCTCGGCAGCTTCAACGACCTCTCCGTGCAACAGGAAATGCTGCGCCGCACTCTGGCGGAACAAGGCTGCGAATCGCGACATAATGCGCTCTGGGCTGCGGCCCTTGGCGCCCTGATGCAGAGTCTCTATGAAGAACAAGAGGCGCTGCGCGATCATTTCACCGAAGCCTTCGAACAGTTCAGCGATCCGGCGACCATTGCGCTCTTTCACGATCTCTTCCGGAAAAAACAGGAGCCGTCATGAGCATCATCGCGGTGTATAATATCAAGGGGGGCGTGGGAAAGACAGCCACTTCGGTCAACCTGGCCTATCTCTCGTCGCTACAGCCGAGCAAGACCCTGCTCCTCGACATGGACCCCCAGGGGTCGGCCTCCTACTATTTCCGCATCCGCTCCAAGGAGAAGTTCAACACCAAGAAGCTGCTCAAGGGCGGCAAGCACATCGAGGAGAATATCAGGGGGACCGATTATCCCGGACTCGATATGCTGCCTGCGGATTTTTCGTATCGCAACATCGATATCGCCCTGGACGAGTGCAAGAAGTCGCAGAAACGATTGCATAAGGTGTTACAGCCTCTACTTGAGGAGTATGACCGGATCATCCTCGATTGCCCGCCCAATCTCACCCTGCTCTCCGAGAATATTTTTTATGCCGCCGACTGCATCCTGGCCCCGGTGATCCCGACGACTCTCTCCTTGCTGTCGCTGGAGCAACTCTTTGACTTTCTCGAGGAGGTCGAGTTGGGCCGCGATAAAGTGCATATCTTTTTTTCCATGGTGGAAAAACGAAAGAAGATGCACTCGGAGCTGATGCAGTCCATGCAGGGCAGGGAGGGTGTCCTACGCAGTGTGATTCCGTATTCGGCGGATATCGAACGGATGGGCATCTACCGGCAACCCGTGGCCGCGGCGCTTCCCGGCTCGCATGCCGCTGCCGCCTATGAGGATTTATGGCATGAAGTGCAAAACCGCTGCCGCATTTGACGTAAGACGCCTGCTTATCTGCCGCCACGCCAAATCGAGCTGGCAGGATGCAAGCCTCGGCGATTTCGACCGTCCCTTGAACAGGCGCGGCGAGCGCGATGCCCCGGAAATGGGCCGCCGGCTCGCGCAACGGGGGATTTGTCCGGATCTGATCATGACCAGCCCGGCGACACGGGCCCTGAAGACCGCGCTCCATTATGCCGCCCAACTGCGCTACCCTGCCGAACAGGTGCAGTGCAATCCCACCCAATACACGGCCACCGTGCCGGTTCTGCTGCGCATCGTCCAGGAGACGGCACCACAGGTGAAGACCCTTTTTCTTGTCGGCCATAACCCGGAAAGCACGGCCTTGGCCAACACCCTCGGCGGACTCGCCATCGACAACATCCCAACAGGCGGCATCGTGGCGCTTGAATTCGCGCTCGATTCCTGGCGGGATCTCGCGGCGGGCAAGGGTGTGCTGCTGTTTTTCGATTACCCCAAAAAGCAGGAATGAGCCGTCGGCCCCCTCGATCATCGGATGAGCCGTCGAGACCCCGTTGTTCGATCATGCCCAACAATCCCCGGAACAACGATACCCAACGGGGGGCGATGTGAATCCCCCGAAAACGGCCCAAGCGCCGGATTGCCTTTCCTGCCGGCATTATTTTATCACCTATATGCCCCGTCACCCTAGAGGCTGCCGGGCTTACGGTTTTCAATCGCAGGATCTGCCCTCGCGGGTGGTTTTGGCCACTTCCGGCCAACCCTGTCACTTGTACACGCCCCGCTCCTCTTTCTGAGCGGCGCGATCTGTTGCCCACGACCCTACGGGCCTCTTCTCCTCGCCGCGATGTTCGATATCAGGTGGATTTTTCTTCCGAAGCTGGTACAATTTTTTGCTCTTTTCCTCGGCTCAGGACAATTCCGCTCGCCCGGAAGACCGGGCATCGGTGCGATGGACGGGCGGTCCATTGCAACTTTTCAAGCAACATGAACGATAGGGCTGTATGAAACTCTCGGCATTCGGCGAAAAATTTTCCATGGGCGCCGGCATCCTCTCGCTGATGGACGATCTCGGGAATGCGCTCGAAGGCGGCGGTATCCTGATGGGCGGCGGCAATCCCGGCCATATCCCCGGGATTCAGGCGATCATGGCGGATCGCCTTCGCACCTTGGCCGATGATGAGCAGTTGCTGCGCCGTTTGATCGGCACCTACGACCCACCCGAGGGCGAGCGCGAATTCCGCCAAGCCATGGCTGCTCTCCTGCGCCGGGAATACGGATGGAATGTGACCGAGGACAACATCTGCCTGACCAATGGCAGCCAAGCCGCCTTTTTCCTTCTGTTTAACCTGCTTGCCGGAACAATGTCCGATGGTACTCGGCGGAAAATACTCCTGCCGATGGCGCCCGAATACATAGGCTATGCCGACCTCGGCCTCACGGACGATTTTTTTATATCGGTCCGTCCCCGTCTGGAATTGATCGGCGAACACCTGTTCAAGTACCGTGTCGATTTTTCAGGGATTACCATCACCGAAGAGATCGGCGCGATCTGTGTCTCGCGGCCGACCAACCCCACCGGCAATGTCCTCACCGACGCCGAGATCGCCGGGTTGTCCCGGTTGGCCGAAGACCATGCTTTGCCCTTTATCATCGATTGCGCCTATGGCCTTCCTTTCCCAGGTATGATCTATACCGAGGCGCTTCCGGTCTGGCAGGAGCATCTGATCCTCTGCCTGTCGCTCTCCAAATTTGGGCTGCCTGCCGTGCGCACCGGCATTGTCGTCGCCAACCGGGAGCTGATCCGTCATCTTTCCGGAGTCAATGCGGTGGTGAACTTGGCGACCGGCAGCTTCGGCGCCCTGCTGACCATGGAACTTGTCCGTTCCGGTGCGATTCTCCGCCTGAGTCGAGAGGTGATCGAGCCGGTCTATCGGCGCAAGATGGAACACGCCCTCGCCTGTGTGCACGAGTGCTTCAAGGGACTTGCCTATAAAGTGCATGTTCCCGAGGGGGCGATGTTCCTCTGGATTTGGTTTCCGGATCTGCCCATCACCAGCAGGCAGTTCTACGAACGGCTCAAGAAACGGGGCGTGATTGTCGTGTCCGGAGACTATTTTTTTCCCGGTTTGACGCCGGGCTGGCGGCACACTGACGAATGTTTGCGCATCACCTATGCCCAGGACGAGGCGGAGGTGCGGAGGGGCATCCATATCATCGCCGAGGAGCTGCGCATCATTCTTGTCGCCTAAGGAGGCAAGGATGCGACGTCGCAAGGTTCCCGGTGCGACGAAGAGAAGAGAGCATCCAATGAGGATTTGGCGTTGAACGCCGTGATTGCAGGAACGATCAACACACAAGGAGAACACGATGTTGTGGCAATACCGGACCATGCTTTTTGAATTCACGAAAGATGGCCTGCTCGGCGATAAATACGTCGACGACGAGGAAATGGAGAAGACGCTGAACCAACTGGGCGGGCAATCGTGGGAATTAGTCAATGTCGCCCTGCTGCAGGATGGCGTGTTGGCCTTTCTCAAGCGGCCGGCCGAGGTGGATCGTCGTGGGGAGAGCGCGATCGAAACCGTTGCCGTGCCATCGGTCCAACCCGTCGTCCCCTCGCAGCCCATCGTCTCGTCGCAACCGGTTGCCCCCGCTCCGAAGGATTCCGCGGTGGAACGTGTTGAGGAAGAACAACCTCCCATCCGCAGTTTCGAATGGCAACGGAAACCCATGCACAAAAACGACGATTCGGATTTTATCGGCGGTATCAAGATCTCGTGACGCCCATGAGCACTAAAAACATGCCGTCGTGCCTGTGGCCATACGGTTGCCCGGACCGGGCAGGGATACTCTGATGGCGCTGTATATCCTCAAGCGGTTTTTCCTGATGATCCCTACCCTGTTCGGGATCATGCTGATCACCTTTGTCATTACCCAGTTCGTGCCGGGCGGACCGGTGGAGCGGATGATGGCGCAATTGAGCGGCTACGGCGCCGGTGGAGAAACCGCTGGCGGCGGCGGGTTGTATCAGGGCAACAAGGGGCTCGATCAGGAACGCGTCGAACAACTGAAAAAACTGTACGGCTTCGATCAACCGGCTCTCACCCGTTTTGTGACCATGATGCGGCAATATCTGGTCTTCGATTTCGGGAGATCCTACTATCACCACATGAGCGTCGCCCAACTGGTTGTCTCCAAGCTGCCGGTCTCGATGTCGCTCGGGCTTTGGAGCTTCCTCATCGTCTACACGATGTGCATCCCGCTGGGCATCGCCAAGGCAGTCCGCGATGGCTCGACCTTCGATGTCCTGACCAGCGCCGTCATCCTGGTGGGTTATGCCATACCGGGCTTCGTGCTCGGGATCGTTTTGATCGTGCTCTTTGGCGGCGGCAGTTTTTGGAACGTTTTCCCCCTGCGCGGGCTTGTTTCGGACAATTGGAGCGATTTGACCCTGCTCGGCAAGATCCTCGATTATCTCTGGCACATGGTCTTGCCGATCACCGCCTCCACCATTGGCAGCCTGGCGGTGATGACCCTGCTTACCAAAAATTCCTTTCTTGAGGAGATTCGCAAGCAGTATGTGGTGACCGCCCGGGCCAAGGGCCTCGACGAGGGCCAGGTGCTCTACAAGCATGTCTTTCGCAACGCGATCATCCCGATCATCACCGGATTTCCAGGGAGTTTCATCACCGCCTTTTTTACCGGTAGCCTGCTGATCGAGACCATCTTTTCCCTGGACGGCATGGGTCTTTTGGCCTATGAATCGGTGATGAATCGCGATTATCCGGTGGTTCTGGGAACCCTCTATTTTTTCACGATTATCGGCCTCTTCTCCCGGCTCCTTTCCGATCTTTCCTATGTCATGGTCGATCCGCGCATCAGTTTCGAAGGGAGACAGTGATCCATGCGACCGGTACAAAGCAAGGGCAACCTGACGACCAGCTTGGGCCGAAAGCGCTGGATTCGGTTTCGCAAGAACCGGCGCGGCTATTATTCCCTCGTGCTTTTCCTGCTGCTTTTCGGCATCAGTCTGTTTGCCGAGGTGCTCAGCAACGACAAGCCGCTGCTCGTGGTTTATAATGACAAGATGTACTTTCCGCTCTGGCGGGTGTACCCGGAGACGGTGTTTGGCGGCGATTTCGAAACCGAGACCGACTACCGCGATCCATTTATTCTCGAACGCCTGAACCAAGGCGCCAATCTGATCGTTTTCCCTCCCAATCCGCACAGCTTTAACACGATCAACCAATCTCTCGACCGGCCGGTGCCCGCGCCCCCCAGCCGAGACAACTATCTCGGCACCGACGATCGCGGCCGCGATGTCTTGGCCAGACTACTCTACGGGTTCCGGTTGAGCGTGCTGTTTGGTGCGGCCCTGACCGCGGTGGGCACTCTGTTGGGGATCGTCGCCGGCGCTTTGCAGGGATATTTTGGTGGGCGGTTCGACTTGATCTTTCAACGGTTCATCGAGTTGTGGGGCTCAATGCCCGAACTCTATCTCTTGATTATCTTCGCCTCCATCTTCAAACCGAGCATGCTGCTGCTGCTGATTTTGCTGTCCATGTTCGGTTGGATGGGGTTGTCGGATTATGTGCGGGCGGAGTTCCTCAAAGGACGGAACCTGGAGTATGTCAAAGCGGCCAGGGCCTTAGGGGTTGGCAACGGGACTATCATGTACAGGCACCTTCTGCCGAACAGCATGACACCGGTAATTACCTTCCTGCCCTTCCGCATGTCCGGAGCGATTCTGGCCCTGACCAGTCTCGACTTTCTCGGTCTCGGCGTCCCTCCTTCAACCCCGAGCCTCGGGGAGTTGTTGGCGCAGGGCAAGGCCAATATAGAGGCGTGGTGGCTGTCGCTCTCAACCTTTGTTGTTCTGGTTGGCACCTTGATCCTGCTAATTTTTATCGGCGAAGCCCTTCGGGAGGCCTTCGATCCCCGGAAATAAAAAAGGGATCGGAACAGTGTTCCGATCCCTGCAAAGTCCCGTCAGCTGAAAACGATCAGGTTTTGAGGTGGTGCATCTCGTGCCGCAGCTTGGCGAACTCCTCCCGGATATGGGCGCGAAGTTCGGAGAGTTCAAAGTAGAGTTCCTTGGCCGTATAGGCATATTGCGAATCTTGATCCTGGCTGGCTGCCACCGGTACCACGGGCATGATGGTGCTGGCATGCTGGAGCCAGGCCGTGTAACGGACGACGGCCTCGGGCAGTGCGCTGGGTGGACAATGATCCGCAAGGAGCAAGCCATACAGGTAGTTGACCAATTTTTCGGTTTCCGCGGCATCTTTTGTCGGCAATCTGACCAGCATGGTGATCACCGCGTCGAGGAGTTGGACCAGCGCCAACTGTTCCGCGGACAATCCGGTTTGCTTCAAGGGAGCGACCAGTGCGGTGGCTTCAGCCAATTTTTCGTGGGTGGGAGCGCGGACAATCCCGGGCAGCAACGCCCCCAGCGCGGCAAGTTGCATCTGGAGCGCTTCGGAAGCCGGTGCCTGTTGGCCTTCGCCAATGGTGGCCTCCAGGGCCGAGGTCAGTTCGTCTACCGTTGACGAGGCGGACTCTTGCAGCGCTTCTTCCGTTTCGGTTGAGAAAAAGGCAAGTTCTTCGGCAAGCGATGCCTCCAGCTGCTCTTCTTCCTCAAGTGCTTCTTCCAATTCCTCGCTTACGGTTTCTTCCGATGCAAATCCGGCAAGCGCCGGTTCCACCGACGGCGTTGCTTCGGGTGCATCGAAGGTCAGATTCAGCGAGGTGTCGAGCATGTCGCTGGACGAGAGTTCTATCCGGTACTCTTCCGGTTCGGCTTCCTCGTCACCCTCCGAGCCGAAGAAGAAATCAAGTTTTTCTTCGATCTCGTCCATCGGTGTGAAATTCAAGGTCGCAACCTCGGCCTCTTCGGAGAAGCCGTGCTCTTCTTCAATGTCGGCCAGCGCAGCCTGAACCTGATCCTCCTCATTGAAAAAGAGGGATTGTTCTATCTCCTCGACCGTATCTTGTGGCGCGTCGACCGATTCGGCGGTCTCTTCGTCCGCACCGACGAAGAAGCTGTCCAGCTTGCTCTCGATGTCAAGATCGGCTTCACCGGCGTCGTTTGCAATGACGTCGCCATCGAAATCCATCTGTGCCTCAGGCGCAAATGCGTCGCTTAGGGCGGCCACGACACCATCCCCTTCGGCATCCTCGTCCTCGTCGGCCAGCGCAGCCACCGTCCCCTTCTCGATTTCCTCGTCCATTGCGGTCAACGCAGCTACCGGTCCTTCTTCCAAATCCTCGATATCGTCGGCCAGCGCAAATGCAGGCTCTTCTTCTTCGCCTGCTAAATCCTCTTCGTTATCAATGGCTAACTCCAGGTCGGTCGAGTCGAGGGCGGAAAAGGTGACGGAAGAGTCGTCGTCTCCTTCGGCGTCGGCGAAGAGAAAATCCAGTTGATCAGCCAGGTCGCTTTGCGCGCGCACGTCGAGTTGTTCGGCGTTTTCGTCGAATCCCGAACTTTCTTCCGCATCGGAAAGGGCCGGCATGAAACCACGTTTGGTGCTGAGATGGGCCTCGATAAAATCATCGGCAAGTTCGTCGTCAACCGGATGAATGGCATCGGGCGGCAGTACCTCGTCGGGATATTGCACATCGGCCGATTCCATTGCCGGTACGGAGTCGATGGTAAAAAAAGTATCGATTTCCGCTTCAAGGTTGCCTGTCGCTTCCATAGCTTCCTCGGTATCTACAGCCAAGCCGACGGTCGGTTCTTCGGCAGGCTCAGAGGGAGAGGGGGTGACGGATTCTTTACGAGGTATCGGTTGTTCGGCAATCGTTTCCGTGCTGGCGGGAGCGCTGAGTTCTTCGACCATCTCGTCGATGCGCTGATCGTCCACAAGCATTCCCGATGGAGAAGCAATAAGCAGCTTCAGGTTGTTCAGTCGATTGATCTGGTCGACAAGAATGTCCTGAATTTTGTTCTGCTCCAGCTGTTGACCGCCTGTTCTCAGCACCTGCTCCAGTGCGTCGTTGAAGGAATGCAGCAAGATAAAGGCTTCCGGGTGCGCGTCCGCGCGTTCGTCGGCGATATAATCGCCCAACGCTTGCAAACCTTGCGCAAGCACGAGCGCAGGCTTGTTGTCGGCCATGAGCTGGTGGAACCCAGCGAGCCTGTCGTTGAATTGCCGAAGGCTGTCGTCGGTGACTTCCCAGTCCAAGCTGAGAATGGCGGCCTTCAACTGTTTGGTAACGTCCGATTCGGTGAGGGGGGTAGCGACTTGCTCCACCGGTTCGTTTGTGGCAACTTGCGCACTCGATTGCGGGGCTGTTTCCGTTTCGCTTTGATTGATCTGATATTGCAGGATCTTGAACTTGCGGACATCGCTTTTCAGCAATCGGGTGATCTCTTCGCCCGTTATTTTCTCCGAAGATATGATTTTTTCGAAGTTATAGAAGAAAGTCAGCAGCAACTTGATGGAATTCGGATGAGCATAGGCTCCTTTTGTCCGAATATAATTCCCAATTTTTTTCAAGCCCTGCAGATATACCTCCGCGACCTTGTCATCGGTCCAGACCGACTGCAAGTTTTCCAACTCGTCGTCCAACTCCTGGAGGATTTCATCGTTGATCTCCCAGTCAAGTGAAAGAATAATGGATTTGAGCCGTGTCAACGGGGATGATTCTTCGCTCGTGAATTCAAAAAGATCGACATCTTGCGTATCGAAGGATTCGTTGGCGAAAAGTGTCAGATCTTCAAACTCGTCGATTGAAGAAATGTGGTCGCGCTGTGATTTTTTCATATACCGACTCTGGTGTTGGCCTCCACGGTGCTTTCCTTACATGAGTTTCCGTTGAATGGAAATTACTGTGGACGAAATAATTTTCTTAAGCGTTTCTGGTACGTTATATCCTGTTAGGGCGCTTGCCTCAAAGGTGGGCACCTTGAGCTTGCTGTTGAGGTCCTTGTCGAGAACAGATGTGGGCAGGATGGGGATTCCCTGATTCCTCAGATCGACTTTATTGTATTGCAAGACCAGAGGAATCCTGAAAATGGATTCCTTGTAGCTCATGAGGTTTTCATGCAGTTGATTGAGGGAACGAATATTTTTTTCCCGCATCTGCTCTTGGGCATCGGCGACAAAGACGATACCGTCGACGCCTTTGAGGACGAGTTTTCTCGTCGCGTTGTACTTGACTTGACCAGGAACGGTATACAATTGAATTTTTAGGTCGTATCCTTTGATTTGCCCCATGTTGAAGGGCAAAAAGTCAAAGAACAGGGTTCGATCCCCGTGGGTTTTCAAACTGACCATTTCAGATTGGATCTGTTTGGAAAACTTTCTGTTGATATATTCAAGGTTGGTGGTTTTGCCCCCACGGCCAGGACCGTAGTAGACAATTTTCACCTGAACGATTTTTTCCCTGAGATTAATGAAACTCACAATACTCTCCCGCGGTCCTTAGCTGATTGCCAACGATTCGAATCCAACTCTTGCCAGATGCCTAGACCCAAGAGATCGGTTAACTGCGAGCCCATATCTTTTTGATGCGCTCGATGGTTTCCACTACGTTAAGCCGCAGAAAACCCAACGATATGCTTTTGCCGAACATGGTGATGAGCAGCAATTCGTCATCGATTTTCGAAAAATGGATGTTGCATTCCGTCCCCTTGTGGAACAGCAGGGAAAACTCCTGTTCACCGACGAGTTTGGCCATGGCGTCGACGGTCGCAAAGTTTCCGGCTGCCAGGGCAGCAAAGGAATAGACATCGTATTTCGATGTGCCATTGTCTTTGGCGGTAATGATATTGCCGGCCATATCGATAATGATAACGCAGTCGACACCGATCTTTATGAGCTTTTCAGTCAGGATTTCGTCTATTTTTTCTAGTTGTTCCTGGCTAACAACTCCATAGTTCATATTGTTACCTCGTACTCGTTCAAAAAAAGTTGTTAAGGGAGGACGTATGCCGCTTCGTTGACAGAGGGGAAAAAGTACCCCGGATCAGGGGGCGACCATTGAAGGGTTCTGTGTAAAAATTGAATTTTTTCAATGGGATCTTTACCGCATTATTTCAGTTAACAGGAGTATACGTCAGAAAAAAATTTATATGAAGGGGTTTTTTTTCGTAGCCTTATTTTTTTATTCGTTTGGAAAACAAGACGTTACTGGAAATTGCGAGTTATCCTCCCGCTCCTGTCACACCACTCATCTTCCTTTTGTATTTGCCGTTTACAGCGTAGACGAAGGCCAAAACCTCTGCGATGGTCTGATATAATTCGGCGGGTATTTCCTGGCCAACGGGTATTTTTGACAGCAATTCGACCAGGTCGGGATCTTCTTTGATATGTACGCCGGCTTCCGCGGCGGCAGCGATGATTTTCTCGGCAACGAGATGCGAGCCGCTGGCCACGACTTTTGGCGCCGCAGCTTTCTGTGGGTCGTACAGCAGGGCGATGGCCCTTTTTCCCGATGGCTTATTTTCGACAGTCATGTCTGTTCCGTCGTTTTGGGCTCAGGCTCTGGTGTTGACAATTGCCGCTCCGTCTCCAGCGATCATCTTTAAAAGCGTCTTGGCTGGCTCTGTGGCGCCGATCAGAAATTGGATGGAAGCGAGTCGATCGGTCGTCAGCCATTGCTCCAGTTCCGCACGGTTGTCGGCAATGAACCTGGCCTTTTCCGCATCTTCCATAAAAAATCGCAGGGTGACGCGGCCGTCCTGCCGTTGGATGTCGATTTGCAGGTTGCCGAGCCCTTCGAGCTGCAAATGCAGGGCGACCTTTTCACCGGTCGGTTTGCTCTCGGCGCCGGCCTGTTTACGTGAACTCTCGGCATCGGCAAGGAGGTATCCCTGCTGGAGGAAGGAGAAGGGCAAGGGGAGAAAGAACAGCGATTCGCTGGCCAGGCGCAATTGCAGCAGTTGATACAATTCCACGGTTTTGGCCAGCTGACCTGGCGCGACACTGCTTTTTTCTGTGGCCTCGGCGTATTGCGACAACTCGAGCAGGGCAAATTTCAAGGTTTTCGCCGCCTCTTCCGGCTTATTTTCGGCCAGAAGGCGCTCCATATTGATTCCCAAGCGGTTCAGGTACTCCTCAAGTTGCCGACCGGTTGCCTGTATCTCGTCGGATTGGATGGATGCGGTTTCCGTCTGGATCAGGAAGGTGAGCAGTTGTCGCAAAGGATGGGTAGCCGGGAGTGTGCCGGATTCTTGGATGAGCGGAGCCAGGATGGAAAGCGACGGGGGGAGGGCGGTGGATCCGTTGAGGGGTAACCGATCGAGCACTGTGAGCAAGGGGGTGGTCCCAGTGAACGCGGTAGGCGCCTCCGGTGGTGTGGCAGTGGCAATAGGGGGGGCTTCCGTTCCCGGAGGCGCGACCACGTATTCAAAAAGAGGGGCGAGCTGGTCGGCCTGTTGTGTCGTGACGGGAGGCATGGAAGGAACAAGAGAAAACTGTTGCAGCAATGCGCCGATCTTGGTGTAGGTATCCTGGAGATTTTGACCTGTCAGGGGGATTGGTATCGTCGAGAGGAGGTCGCGAAGCTGGGAGAAGAGCGGCACGGAAGCTGCTGCGGCTTGCGTTTCTCCTCCCGCGTTTTTCGCATAAAAAAGCAAGGTTTCCTGGGTGGTGCGACTTGCGAGCGAGAGGGCTTGAGCATTGTTGGCGAGGGTACCGACCTCTGACATCAAAATCGATTGTTGGCCAAGCAGGGGGATTGTAACTCCCAACCAGCGGTTAACCGGATTGTCGCCGACGACCTGCAACTCGAGTCGTGGCGCGAGTGAGGTTACTTGAAGATCGAGTTGTTGTCCAACTTGCAATGGCGCCGACGATTCGGCCGTGAGGCTGAGACCGCCGATGTTGAGAGTAAAATGCCGCCCTTCGCCTTTGGCGCTGACAATGCCTTGGAGCAGTTGCCCCTGGGAAAAAGGCAAGCGTTGCTGCTGTTCGCCGGCGAGTTGCGCCGGCAGAGGAGGTTTGATTTCGGTGATCGGAGTCAAAGGGTCCAAAACGATCTCCCGGCAGTGCAGGCTTGGGGACGCAATCAAGTCCCTCACTTCGCCAAGGGGGGCGCTTGCAGCGCGAAGTCTCGCGACGCTAAGGGAAGATTCTCCAATGCGCTGGGTGTGCAGCGGACTAAAGAATGTGCTCCAAGTGAAAGCGTTAGATGGCTTGCACGTTCTCCCTGAGCTGACGGCGTTGTTCCTGCAGGCAACAGGAGATGATTTGATCTCTTGTCCTGGTCGAAATGCTTTCAAAATGAAAGGCGACTTGATAACGATTTTTCCGGATTCTGTATGTGCGGATGACATTGGCCAGACAGACGATAGGAGCCTCTTCGGCCGGTGCGGTGATGACCAGTTGGATCCGGAAATTGCTGGGAGGTTTCTCGGGAAAAAGGGCCAGCACCCCGCTGCCGCTTAGGTCGAGCGTTGTCCCGACCATCTTCCAGGTACGGATTTTCGTTTCCTTGGAACCGGCGATGTAGCTGGCCTCGATGGGAATATTGATCGATACCCGAAAATATTCGCGTAACGATTCAGGGGAAACCGGTTCTCTGGCGGTGAAGCTCAAACGCCGATCGCGGACAACGCCATCGAGCCTGGCGATCAGATTGACGGTCATGCCGTTGTGTTCGACGGCCAGGTTGCAGTCCGCGCCTATTTGCAGATTCTCGGCTTCCCACGATTGAGGTGGAAACACGAGTTCCAGGACAGGGGATTCTTTCTTGATGAGCAGGGCCTTGCAACGGAAATTTTCCTCGTGTTTTCCCGGAATATCGACAACGGCAGGGGCGTTGTCGGTCAGTTTGTCGAGGATGTCGTTGATTCTTGCCACGTCGCAATCACAATTCAGCGTTGAAGGATAACAGGGGGGAAAGAAGGTGCCGTTACACGGTGTCGAGACCTTCCAGCCGTACTCTCATCCGAAGATACCGGCGTTGCAGCTCAAAGCAGCAGGCCATGATCTTGTCCTGACTTTCCGAATCGATCTGATCGAAGTGCAGGGCTGTGTGATACAAATGCTCTTCCACCTTCCGGCACCGAACCACATGGCCAAGCGCATGGATGATGGCCATGTCGCGGGTGGGAAGCGTCAGTTCGATTTTCACTTTTGTTCCCTTGTCCAAGGGCTCGCTGAAGCTGCACAGCACCCCGCTCCCGCTGAGGTCGATGGTGTCGCCAAGCTGTCGCCAGCTTTCCCCGGGGCGACCCATCTCCTCGGGGACAAGCGACGATGCGGCAACCCTCGTTGCGGTGTCGACCCGGAAAAAGTTGCGGGCATGGGTGTGGGTGAAAGTTTCCTTGGCAACAAGCGCTAGAGTCGAAGGCCCGCTGATGGCGTTCACCGTGGCGGAGACCGAGATGGTTTGATTGGAGAAATCGAACATCACCAAACAATGCCTGCTGGTATCCACCTGGTCGATTGCCAGGGCGCCGTGGGGAAAGGAAAGGGTAAAACCGGGCGCATGCCCCTTTCCATAAAAACAGTTCAATCGCTCTTTTTCGGTGACGCCGATCAGGGGCACGGTGGCGCGAACCGCTGTGCCCTCTTTGATGGTGCTGAGAAAACTGTCTAATAATGGCAAGGTGTTATCCTATTCTATGTTAGAAGATGAATATTAATAACTTGCCATAAGAGGATCGAGAAAGAAAGTTTTTTTTAGGGGCAACAGCGGAATGTCGACGAGAAACGTCACAAGGTGGGCATGGGCATGACTTGCGTATGAGCTTGTCATGGAAAAGGGGGGGTTACGTCGCGCTATTGATCAAGGCTCCGGTTCTTGAGGATCGATAGGATGCGTATCCCTTCGCGGTTTCCAGCCCTTTCTTTATCTGGTTCAATTCGGCGCGATGCAATGCGGTGATTTGCTGTATGCGCGTTGTGAGTGCCTTGTTTTTCTTGAGAATTTTCTCCACGAGCAACCGTCGCGAATCGTTCGCCAACCGGTTCGGTTGACTATCAAGCTGTTTCATATTCTCCAGGCACGATTCGATATCCCGTGTAAGGCATTCTATAGGCGCAACATCGTGCTGGTTAAGAGCAATCTCGATTTGGTCGAGCTTTTCCAGCATTGATTCATAGGCATCGGCAGGATCGGGTGAAGGCATACTGTGTATTTTCCTTTAGCTGATCGGTATTTAAAGGGCGATGGAAAGGGGGGCTCTTTCCATCGGATTCTTCGGCATGGCATTGCCGAATTTCTCTTTTTTCACCTTATCGATGGCCTGAACCCAGGTTTCGCGCAGGTCGGAAAGCATTTTTTCCACTATTTCTAGAGGTTCCGTGGAATTTTTCAGGGTGGCTTTGTTCAGTTCGCCGAGCATGTAGGCATAGAGTGCGTCGAGATCCTCTGCAATCTTACCGCCGATGGAGTGATCCAGGGTTGCGGCTAGTTCGGCAATGATGGCGTTGGCCTTTTTGATGCAATAATTTCTCCCTTCGATATCCCCTTTTTCGATGGCGATTCTTGCTCGGCCGGTGAAGCGGATCGCGCCGTCATAGAACATGAGCATGAGCTGTTCCTTGGAGGCCGAGGCAATCTGATTGCGCAGATAATCGTTACTGTACATGTTCATTGTCGTTACCTTGAGCGAGCGTTCCAACTGCTGATTTGCTGAGAGAGGTAGCTGCTTGTGGAGTTAAGAGAACTCATGAGCGTTTCAAGCGCTTCAAATTGGGCGCGCATCGATTTTTCCCGCTTCTCCAGCCTGAGTTCCATATTGTCGATGTTGCGGTCTATACCTTTGACCGCCCTGTCCGCACTCTTCTTCCTCGTATTGTAGAGGCCGGTGGTCGAATCGGTGATACCTTCGAGAAAGGTCAGGAATTTTTTATTGACGCCTTCGACGCCACCCTGGCCAAGAAAAAGATTTTCCAGGCTTTGGAAGTCGTTGCTGATGAGGGAGTCGATTTTGGTGGCATCCAGGGAAATGGTGCCGTCTTTTTTATCGGTCGTGATACCGATTTCCGCAAGCCGCCGAAGAGAACCCGTGCCCCCGGTGCTTTCCACCAGCAGGCTTTGCAGGCGGCGCTTGGCCGATTGCATCCCGGAGTCGTTGGCCCAGCTGCTGTCTTTTTGGCTGGAAATGAATTTGATGATGTCGTTATAGGCGGAAACAAAGGTGTTCAGCTTGCTCTTGACCCCGTCGCGGTCGACGTCGACACTCAGTTGCGTTTGTTCTCCGGTGGCGTTGGCCTTCAGCAGGGTCAAGTCGACCCCCGGCAATGCGCCTTTCAGGACATTGTTGTTGCTGACAATGGTGATGCCGTCGATGATGGCGGTTGCCTGACGTGCGGTTTGAGTGGTGCCGAAGGTGAGCGCCTGGCCATCGGCGGCCACGCCGCTGGCCGAAACCGTGAAAGCGGTCGCGGCATCCTTGCCGGACAAAACCATCCGGAAACCGTTGGTCGTGCCGTCGTTGATCAGGGCGGCGGAGACGCCAGTTGCCGTCTCGCCGGTATTGGCAGCGTTGATTTTGGTCACCAGCGTGGAGAGATTGTCGCCTTCCTCCACGCCGATGTCGCTGCCATTGATGGTGATGGTGCCGGCGCTGAAGGTCGAGGCGGTGGAGCTGGCGTAGCCGATGCTTGCCGATTTTTGCACCTGGGCAAGGTTGACCACTTCGATGCTATAGGAACCCTGTTTGGCAAGGCTGCTGGTCTGTATCGAAAAGAAATCCTGGCTGGATGCCTTTGCGCTAAAGGAGCGAAACTTGTCGCTGCTGTTGAGTGCCTTGACGGCGGTTTCCAGAGCTTCGAGTTTCGAATCGAAATCCTTGAAGGCCTTGATCCGGGTGTTGAGAAAATTCTTGTCGTTTTCCAGGCGGGTGAGCGGTTTTTTCTCGACATCCATCAGGGCTTTGATGATGGAGTCGGTATCGAGTCCGCTGGCCAAGCCTCCAAAGTTGATCGTTGCCATACCCCGCCTCGTTGTGGATCAGCTTGTTGTCTGGAGCAGGTTGCCGCGAAGGTCGGCGAGCGTCTTATGCACGCCGAGGATTTCTTCGGGCGGAATCTGACGAATGAGTTCGCCGGATTCTTGTTCGATCAGGTTGATGACCATTTCTTCGGTTTCTTTGTTCATCTCGAATTGGACACTGTACGTGCCGTTATCGGTAAGAGCTTTGATGCTTTGCAGCAATTCCTCGGGCGGCACGGCGTCCGCTTTCTTGGCTTGAGCGTCCGAGTCCGCTGCCGACTGATTTTTATCGGCTGCTTCCCTGTTCTCTTTGATCTTTTCGGCTCCAGGGGTGGTGGCTGCGGTTCGGATGAAACCGCTCAGCCCCGGCGCCAATGCTTCGATGTTCATGATTCCCTCCGTGGAAGTTGTGTCGATTGGGATCGAACAATGTCAAAGCAGGCAAGGGGGACATCCCCCTTGCCCGGCCGAGGTTTTCTTACTGGAGCAGACTCAGGGCCAACTGGGTGGTTTGGTTGGCCTGGGCCAGAACCGAGACGCCGGCCTGCTGCAGGATGTTGTTTTTCGTCATGGACGAGGTCTCCTGGGCAATGTCGGCATCGACAATCCGCGACCGGGAGGCCGAGATGTTCTCCGAAACGTTGCTCAAGTTGGCGATGGTCGACTCTAACCGGTTCATATAGGCGCCCATGTCGCCACGGCTGGTATCGATGGTTTGAATCGCCGTGTCGATGGCGGTGATCGCTGCACTGGCACCGCCTGCACTGGTAATACTCAAGCTGTCGACCGACAAACCGGCAGCGGTTGCGCCAGCGATTTTGACCGAGATCACCTGTCCTGCATTCGCGCCGATCTGGAAGACAGCTTCGCTTCCCGCGGCAGAATAACCGCCACTCAACAGTACTTTGCCGTTGAATTCGGTGTTGTTGGCGATTCGATCGATTTCGGAAATCAATTGGCTGAACTCGGCGTTCAGGGACTCTCTATCGGCCGTGGTGTTGGTCGCGTTAGCCGACTGAACGGAAAGTTCACGCATCCGCTGGAGCAGGTTGGTGGTCTCGTTCAGCGCGCCTTCAGCCGTCTGCAGCATGGAGATGCCGTCGTTGGCATTCCGGGCTGCCTGGTTCAAACCGCGGATCTGTGCGGTCATCCGATCGGAAATCGCCAAGCCGGCCGCATCGTCCTTGGCGCTGTTGATACGCAGGCCCGAGGACAGGCGCTGCATGGACCTGTTCAGTCCGGTCTGCGAGGTGTTTAAATTGCGTTGAGCGTTGAGAGAAGCGATATTGGTGTTAACTACGATTGCCATGGTCTTTCCTCCGTGAAAGATGATCTGGGCATCCTTGCCCGTTTGTCGATACTGCTTTTTTTACACTACTTGTTTGTACTACGTTTGTTCAGGGAACTGCTTAGTTTATCTTTTTTTGTTTTATTGGTTCGTGGCCTCCTGGGGTTGTCGATTGTCTTGGTATCCTCTATTCTCTGTTAGCTCTCTTTTCGGTGCCGCGGTTTTGGTTCTTTAGTTATTTTTTCGATTTTTTTCATTCGGCGGGCTGTCCGTCTGCAGCCCGCCGAAATGATTATATATTATCCTTGGAGAAGACTGAGAGCCAGCTGGGGTGTTTGATTCGCTTGGGAGAGAATGGCTACGCCGGCTTGCTGCAGGATGTTGTTTTTCGTCATCTGGGAAGTTTCCTGCGCAATATCGGCATCCAGGATGCGTGAACGGGCAGCGGTCAGATTTTCCGCCACGTTATTCAGATTGGAAATGGTGGATTCGAACCGGTTCTGGATGGCGCCGAGATCGCCGCGAACGGAATCGATGGTGCTTATGGCGCTATCGATGAGCGCGATGGCGGATTGCGAGGCGCTGAATGTTGCAACGCCAGTGCTGCTGATGCCGAGTGCGGAAATTGTGGCCGCACCGATGGTGACCGAAATGACCTGTCCCGCATTGGCTCCTATCTGAAAAACTGCGGGTGTGCTCGCATACGCTCCTGAAAGCAATACCTTGCCATTGAACGATGTCGAAGTGGCAATGCGGTTGATTTCTTCCAGAAGGTTCTGAAATTCGGCATCGAGGGATTGCCTGTCCAGCGTGGTGTTGGTGCTGTTTGACGACTGGATGGCCAACTCCCGCATCCGCTGCAGCATGTTGGTGGTTTCCTGCAGGGCACCTTCCGCCGTTTGCGCCAGGGAAATGCCGTCGTTCGCATTGCGTGCGGCTTGATTCAAGCCGCGAATCTGCGAAGTCATGCGATCGGAAATGGCCAAACCGGCGGCATCGTCCTTGGCGCTGTTGATGCGGAGACCGGACGACAACCGTTGCATCGATTTGTTCAATGCATTCTGGCTGGATGCAAGGTTTCTTTGGGCATTTAATGAGCCGATATTGGTATTGATAACAAGAGCCATGATTTTCCTCCATGAAAGGGGATAGGTCCATTTTTTGTTATCAATATCGCTTCAATGTATTCCTCCTCAACGCTTTCCTCTTTATCGGCATGAAACGTTGTATGTTTAGGGAAAAAGTGCGGTTTTAGTTAAATTTGCAAGGAAAGATGTTTTTTTCCGGAAAAAAAGTCGCTATCGATCCTCGATAGGACCAGGGTCAGGCTTGGTCGACCATGCGAAATCGGAAGCGGACGCAACGGTGGTCCAGCGAATGCCTGTCGCTCCCGCCACGGAAGGTATCGTCGATTTCCTGCAACGAAAAGACGAGGCGGCAGAAATAACCAGGCGGGACCATAGCAAATTGCACATGGCCCATGACGCAGGCCGAGGTCAAATCCGCTTCCACTCGAATGCGGCGACGATCGTCGCCGATGTCGAGCCATCCTCCTGTCATGCCAACGCCCTGACTGGCTGAAATCAGAGTGGAAACAGGTGCGAGATGGTCGATGGATTGTGTCGAGAGCGAGAAATGTTCCGCGACCGAGCCACCGTTGAGGGTCCGATACGACAACGCATCCTGTGCGAAAGCGGCCGGATGCAGGGTGAGATGTCCCAGATGTAGAGCGCCTTTCGGGCCTCCAGGCCAGGTGAGTTCGTAGATGAGGTCAAGTTCCGGTGCATGCGGTGACATTCGCCAGATTTTGCGGATCGGCCCGATGGATGTCGATTGATCGCTGGTCAAACAGAAACAGCCTTCATGATCTTGACCGATTTCCGGGGTAACGGGATTGAGGTCGGTCACTTTGTGCTGCCCCGGAATTTCCATGACCAAATGCCCAGTGTAATAGTCGTTGCCGTAGCCTATGTGGTCGAAAAAACCATGGTGAAGCGTGCCGGCAAGGGGCTGGTGTTCGCCTTTTAACGTGAGGGATTCCAAGGCAAGGCCGCGCCTTGGAATGAAAGTCGCCTGGAGGAAAGGGGTTGAAACCGTGATCGACCGAGTCGTTTGTTCGATCCGAAAAGGAGAATGCGCACCAAGAGGAGTGCTTGCAAGACGGGGGAATGCGCGGCCATTGCCGCAGTGCTTTTGTTTTGTTTCAATTGCGGAGAGGTGGGACTGGAAGCGCTGCCAACGCGATTGGGTCAAGTGGGTTCGGAGGTCGCTGCTCCAGAGATAGCAGAGTTCTTTCCAACTCTCCTGTGGAGTGGTGTCGTCGAAGGACGCCAGCAGTTTGTGGCAACGGGTATTGATATCGAGGTCGTCCCTGCCCGTCAAGGCCCAGCGGGTGATGTTGTATTTCGCCTGCTTTTTCACCGGGGTTGGCTGGGCAGGCGATTCCAGGCGAAGAGGCTCGTCAAAGCTTCCATGCTTCAGGCGATCGAGGACACTGGAAGGTTTGACCAACCGAAAGCGAGCATCGGCCTGGAGTGCTTGGAAGAGCTTTGCGATTCGATGCCACTCGTTACCGGCAATGACCGCCTCGGTGTGGAATCGTCCGGGGCGAAAGTCGAATATTTCGGCATCGTTTCCGTACAAGGCCCAAGATCTATCCTCTGCGGCGACTCGTTGGCCGAGGTCGGTTATTAATTCCTCCAGGTCCAATTCGCCATGGGCGTATCGTTGAAAGCGTTGAAAGGCGATGGATTGATTCCAGATGACCGGGATGGTCCGACCATCGGCGCCAGCCACTCGTTGCGGTGCATAGCGGAGTTCGGAAGCCCACTCCGGATGATCGGCAGCCGGGTTGTCCCACTCCATGACGATTCCGCTGTAACCTGCGGCAATATAGTGTTCGACCAGACCGGCGGACCAGGCTTGTTCGTTCACCAGAGCCAATACCGGCCGAGTCGAAAGCAGATCGTTGTACACCTGCATGCCGATTTTCTGGTTGGCGTCATTGACTGTCGAGGGTACAAGCGGACCGATGATCTGCGCAAAGCCGCTGCCGATCAGTTCGACCCGGTCCGCCGCAATAAGCCGCCCGAGTTCGGTCACCCATGCCGGATCGAGCTTATGGATCGTTTCCAGGGTAAAACCGCTCAACTCGATTCCCAGCGGACCCCCGTCTTCAGCTGCCAGCTTGAGTAGGGGCCAATAGCAGCGGCGAATCACCTCCGGGCGCGCCTCCTCCTCGATGGAGGAGAACATCAGGTTGAGGTGAAAGAAAGAGAAGAGGTCGAGTCGGCTCATGCATCTTCCCTTAACCAGCATGGCTGGGCCAAATTGATCGACCACAACGAACCATAAAAGCTCAATACTCCGGCATGGCAAGACCAGTACTTTACAGAGACTTTCATATAAACCGGTCACCGGGCTGCAGGCCACTTGCGGCGGCTTCCACCTCGGCCTCGTCCTGCCATTGCATACGGGTGAGCAGCATCGTGCCCTCGGCCACCGCGACCAGTACCCCGTGGGGCAGCACATCGAGCACTTCTCCCGGAGCCCCTCGGCGCAAATCGGCCGACTCGCGGCAACTCCAGACGAACAAACGTCGACCTCGACACGAGGTGAAGGCGCCCGGGTAGGGGTGGGCGAGGGCGCGGACGAAGTTATAGAGTTGCCGGGATGTTTGAGCCCAGTCGATTCGGCCATCCTCGGGACGGCGGCGGGGCCATTCGGTGGCCCGGGCGTCGTCCTGCTGCATTCGCGGTGCGTTGCCGGCGGCCAGTGCCGGCAGGTTATCCACCAGCATTCGCGCGGCGATCGCGTCGGCACGGGTGCCCAGCGTGGCGGCGGTGTCCTCGTAATGAATGGGCAAGGCTTCCTGGGCCAGCAGATCGCCGGTATCGGCTTGGGGGTCGCACCAGAAAAGGCTCACCCCAGTGCGCTCCAACCCTTTGATCAACGCCCAGGGGATGGGCGCACGGCCTCGTCCCTCGGGCAGGAGCGTGGGGTGCATGCCAATGAACCCCTGCCGTGGCACGGCCAACAGCTCTGAGCCGATGAGTTGCGACACACCCACCACCATGCCCACGTCGGGGGAGAGGGCTGCGGCCCAATCCTGCAGCGCCGGATCGGCCAGCGAAGTAAAGGCGCGGGCGTTGAGACGCTGGCGAGCGACCAGATCGGCGAAGTCGCAGTGGGCCACGGTGACCCCAGCCTTCGATTCGTCCAGATAGAGCAGGCCGACGATGTCGGCGTTGGCGGCGAGGAGCGCCTCCAGGCAGCGGCGGCCAACCAGTCGTGCGCCGACATAGAGGATGCGTGGGGAAGCGCCCGTCATGGCAGCACCTCCCGCAGCAGCATGAAAGGCTCGGCAGCTTCCAATCCCACCTGCGTGCCCCATGACCGGGCCCGGGCCTCCAACGAGGGCAGCGAGCGGGCGTGGGGGAAGTCGCGCAGTTCGCCTTTGTAGGCGGCCATTGCCTCGATCTTTGCCGCCAATGCAGTGGCGATTCCGACGAACACTGTGGGGACGAAGGGCTGGCCCGGATCGCCCCAACCGGTGGCGGAGGCCACCTCCATCGCCAGGATGCGCCGCACCGAGCTGCCCGGTTGCGGTCGGCAAGCGGTGAGTACCGCCATGGCCGTGCGCTGGTGGTCGATGTTGAGGTCTCCGGGATGGTGGGTGTAGACGACCTCGGGACGAACCTCGTCCACCACTGCCTCCACCTGCTTGACGATATCGAGCAGATCCAGGCGGTCGAAACGATTATCGGGCAGGTCGAGCAACCGAAGGTCGGTCACACCGAGAACGGCCATCGCCGCCTGGGCGTCGTCCCGCAGCGCCGACTGATCGCCCGCAGCCAACGCCTCCGGCCCGGTCAGCCGCGACGACAGACCGCTGCCGAGGATGAGCACCGTCACCGCATCGCCCTCCCGCACATGTCGCGCCATGGTGCCGCCTGCGCCGAGTACCTCGTCATCGGGATGGGCAGCCACCACGAGAACCTTCATATCGCCTCCGTCTCGATTCGGATGGCGGCCAGCGCCGCTTCACAGCGCCGCACAGCCTCCTCCGCCGTATCCGCAGTCGCCAGCACCATCCCGGCCGAGGCGTTGGAGTCGGTGGGCGGCCGGACGATATCGCCAGGGGTCACCGTCACCCGCACCATCTCCACCCCCGGCAGTTGTCGTGCCGCTTCCGTTCCTTGTATCGCCGCAACCCGTCCTGGTTCGGGGAAAAGCAGCCGCAGCGCCACACCTCGGTCGAAGCGGGGTTGCAAGCTTTCGGGCGCCACGGGCAAGCCCAGAGAGAGACGGATGACCGCCAAAACCAGATCAATGCCGACGTTGAGAGGAATCTCGTGGGTGCAGAACCAACCCCCAGAGAGCCGTGCCGCCAGTTCGATGACATGGGCCCGGCCGTTGTTGACCACGATGTCGCCTTTGACCACGCCGTTGACCACACCGAGGCTCGCCGCCGCCTGTTGCACCAGTTCCCGCACCAGTTGCCGGGTTTGCGGTGGCAGGCGGCTGGGCATGGTGCCGCCGTTTTCGATGAAGTGGGGGGCATAGCGGTCGATGAATTCGTAGTTGCGGTCGGCAAAGCCTGGCGTATGCGCCACGCCGTCGAGGACAATGCTCTCGGTGCTCACCTGCGGACCCGGAAGATAGCGTTCCACCATTACCCGGCCAGTGGGCGACTGCTCATGAGCCCTGGCAAAGGCCGCGGCCGCGTCGAAACCCGGCTGTAGACGCTGTACGCCGCGGCCGCCGCGACTGTCTACCGGCTTGAGCACCAGCGGCAGACCCTCCTGTGTCGCCAGTCGCTCAAGTTCCGCAGCCGAGGTTACCGGTGCGAACCAGGGTACGGCGACGTCGTCGGCGGCGAACTTCTGTTTCATCGCCAGCTTATCCATGGCCCGCGCCGCCACCTCAAGGGGGATGCCAGGCAGGTCCAGCGCCGCCGCCACCGAGGCGACGGTGAAGGGTACGTCGGTGGCCAGGCACATGACGCCGTCAAGGGGGCGTATCCGGGTGTGGTAGTCCCGCGCCGCCGCAACCGTGGCAGCGGCGTCGTAAGTGCTCGCCACCAACCTGGCATGGCCCGCTCGCATGCCGGGAGCTTCGGGGTTCATGTCGCTCACCACCACATGCAGGCCGAGATCGCGCGCCTTCTCGATGCCCGGCAGCGCCTCCAGGCCGCCGCCGATAAAGAGCAGCGCCTTGCCCGAGTATTCAGCCAAAGTACATGCCTCCGTTGAGATTGAGAGTCTGGCCGGTAATGTAGCCGGCCTCCTCGGACGCCAGATACGCCACCGCCGCCGCCACCTCCTCCGGCGTGCCCAGGCGACCTGCGGGAATGGACCGCACTTTTTCCTGTCCCGCCGTCGAGGCGAGTTCGGCCGCCGTCATGTCGGTGGCCACTAGACCTGGGGCCACGGCGTTGCAGGTTACCCCACGTCCCGAATAGAGTTTGGCCAGCGAGCGGGTGAGGTTGATGAGGCCGGCCTTGGCGGCGGCGTAGTGCACTTGGTTCATGCCGCCCCATTGACCACCAATGGAAACGATGTTGACGATGCGACCCCATCCCGCGGCCAGCATCTCCGGCAATGTTTCCTGCGCCAAGGCAAAGGGGCCGCGGAGATTGACGGCGAGCATCCGGTCCCAGTCTGCATCGCTGATCTCAAAAAACGGCTTTTCCTGGGCAATGGCGCCGTTGTTGACCAGCACCTTGATTGGAGCGGCGAAGCGTTCGCGTACCAGCGCCAGCGCGATGCGGATGGAGTCACGGTCAGCGGCGTCGAGGCGGACAGCTAGCCCCTGTGGAAATTCGGTAACCAGCGACTCGGCTCCGGCGGCATACGAGCACCAACAGGCCGCCACAGGATGGCCGTCCCGCAGAAACCGGCGGGCGATTGCGCGACCCAGTCCTCGGCTGGCGCCGGTTACCAATACTACCGGTTTGGTCAGGCTATCAGTCATGGCGTTTCTCCCAAGGGTACTGGTACCACATTTCTCCCGGCGCCTGCCCGGCCAGGAGCATCGGCGACACCGGCGCGTCGTGCTGTACATGCACACGGAGCATTGCCGGACCTTCGCTATCGAGCCACCGGCGGAGCAGGGCCACGTCAAGTTGGTGCATCTCCCAGGCGGCAAGGCCGTATGCGTGGGCGATGGCGCAAAAATCGGGGGAAGGAAAGTCGCCCGTGACCGGGTCGGACTGGAATGTGATCTGCTGGAACTGGGAGACGATTCCCAGCCGTTGGTTGTCCAACAGCAGAATCTTCACCGGGAGTTGCAGTTGCCGCAGTAGCATCAGTTCCTGGAGGTTCATCTGGAACGAGCCGTCGCCGTCGATCGCCAACACCAGTCGATCGGGCAGCTGTCGTTGCAGGCCGATTGCGGCGGGCAGGCAGAATCCCATGGTGCCGTGACCGGCAGAAGCAAATAGCTGTCGCTTGGGGAAATCGAAGGTCAAGTAGCGCGCCACCCACTGCTGATGCGAGCCAACACCGCTGGTGACCATCAGCGGTCGGCCTGCTGTCAATTGATCGACCTGCTGCAAGAGCCGATCGGGGCGAACGCCGTCGGCCTGTCCATAATCCTGCAACGGGAACCGTCGACGGGCCGCCTCCAATTCCTGCTGCCAGGACGACCATCGGTCGGCCGAAGCCGAGGCTGCGGCGGTCAACGCTGGCGCCACCTCCTGGATATCGCCATGCACGGCCAGTATGTGGCTGAAGCGCCCCTGTTCCAACTCGGCTGGGTCCAGGTCCACATGGATAATGGTTTTGGCGGCAAACAGATCCGTACAGGTTCCGGTCTGGCGCACGTCCAGCCGGCTGCCGAGGACAAGCAAAAGGTCGGCCTCTCCCAGCGCCCAGTTGGCCCAAGGCAGGCCGGTATGACCGATCCAGCCCAAATGGAGTGGGTGGTCGCCGGGGAGGACACCCAGACCGCGAACCGTTGCCACCGCCGGTAGCTGCCACGCCTGCGCCAGGCGGCGGACGGCCGCGCTATGTTTCTTGGCCCCCGCACCCACCAGCAGCAAGGGCCGGCGGGCTGTGTGCAGGCACCGCAGTACCTCGTCCAGTGCCGGTGACGGCATGGGTGTCGCATCGACCGCCATCTGCGGCAAGGTGGGCATGGGCTCGGGTTGCTGCAACTGCACGCTCATCGGCAGGTCGATAACCACCGGGCCGGGACGTCCCGATTCCGCCAGTTGGACCGCCTCCGCCATTGTCTGTGCCAGCTCTTTGGGGGTATGCGGCTGGAAGACCTGTTTGCAGATCGACCGCATCAGTTCCGGCACCGGCACTTCTTGAAAACCCCGCTGCCGAAGCTCGGGAGACCGTTGGAGATCGGCGGTGCCCACCTGCCCGGTGATGGCAATCAGGGGAGTGCTGTCGTACCAGGCGTCGGCTATGCAGGTGGCCAGGTTGGTGGCGCCGGGTCCGCTGGTGACGGCAACGAACGTAGCCTTGCCGGTCAGTTGCGCCTCGGCGATCGCCATATAGCCGGCCCCTTGCTCGCTGCGCCCACAGAGAATGGGCACTGCCAAACGCTGACATTCGTGGTACAGCGGCGCGATCGTGCCGCCGGGATAGGTATAGAGTGTGGCTCGACGCTTATGTAATAGTTGAGCCATGATGGCGGTGGCGTACATCTTCAGAAACCTTTTGTGATTAGGGCTGTCTCGCCGATAGTCAGCACAACCTCGTAGTTATTGAATTTTTTCACATATAAGCATCACGTTAGCGCCGACCGGATCGCCATCGATTACCACGCGCCCAGCCTTGATACCTATGGTTTTCCGAATGCGAAAATAACGGGCGCATAGCGTTGTAATCTGCTCTAGACTGTACTCCTGCCGATGAGCTGCATTTACCGGGATATGGCCTAGTCGATTTTGCGGAGTGCTCAGGATCAGCGTGCCGCCGGTTTTGAGAATGCGTTGTAACTCCTTGAGGCAGGCGTTGTCGTCCACATGCTCGATGGTTTCTAGACTTAGCACAGCGTCGAAGCTGGCTGATGCGAAACTGGTCGAGGTCACATCTTCCACATGGAAGAAGACATTAGGTTCTTTTGTCAAGCTACGGGCATGTTCTACATTATCGACGTCGATGTCACCGCCATGCATCTCGGTCACAAAGTTAGATAGCTTGCGCGCTCCATAACCGTCGCCGCAGGCGATGTCGAGGACTTTCATGCTCGGTTGCAAGTAATGGGCGGCTAGCTCGTAATGAAAGCTGAGTTGATCTCCAACCCACAGCCGCTGGTCGTTGACCTCCAGTCGTGGGACAGCGTAGATTGCTTTGGCTCGCTCGCGACATTGCAACAGAAAGGCGTCATCGTATTGCGGTAAGATGTCTGCATAGGCGCAGCGGAATTGTTGCGGATGGGCAAAAAGATAGAACTTGGGATGTACGCGGAACACCCGCTGCTCCTCTGTGGTTAGCAGGCTGTCTAGCCTTCGCAGCGCGCCGACCCGGTAGATGTCACTGCCGAATTGCACTGGAAAGTCGTCGGGCAACTTGACAGCGTCGAGGTTGCCTGTCTGTGCTTGGCTTAACATAGCTTGGGCACAAGCGATGTCGAAACAAAAATGTAGGCCGTCAATACGGACTAGGTAATCAGTATCGACTAGGTCGGAAGTCGCATTCAGAATACGACTAAGCGGACTGTCGTCCTGGCCGCAATGGATTCTTACTCGATCTGTGTTTAAACCCGTCAACAGGGAATCTAAAATTCCTCCGCTGGCAAAGGTTGGGGCGGCAACGATCAGGCTGCTTTGTGGAAAGGCTTCGAGTGCTCGCAAAATGGTATGAACAACAGTTGGTATTCCCTCCACCGGGTTTAAGCAAAGGTCTGGACCGCCGGTCCAGGAGCGAGGGCTAGCTTGGACAATCAAAGTTGGATAATTCATAATGAGTTAATATCCCGTACTATTTATAATCATTTACAGCGGCAATTTTCATCAGCCGGGGGCTTTCGCCCCATGAGGACAATTTCCCGGCCGAGTCCCTGCTGCGCCATTGCTTGGTATAATCTCCGTTTAACATCGTTTAACCCAGAACGGTCGAGATTGCGCTCGAAGTTCATCCGTTTGACATGACAGGCTCGACCGAGGGTATTGTCGTTGACATAGTTGTCCCCCATAAGCAAAAACATGTCTATTGGAAATGTCGTCTCCCTAAGAAACACTTCAAATCCACATCGCTCCAAAGCCTGTTGGAGACTGTCGAAATCGAAATAGTTGATATGGTGCGGTGGCGCAATCCACCAGGGGGCAAATCCGCATGTATCGCGTAGCGCCTGCTGGAACGGATTGTAGTCGTTGGGAACCACCGCGCAGATTAGGCCGTCTTGATCTAACAGGTTGTAGCAAAGGTCTAGCAGCGTCAGTGGGTCAGGGATGTGTTCCAATACGTTGTTCATGTGAACAACGTCGTAGTGACCGAGGCTTGGAGCACTATTGTGGTCGAGTAGCCCCTCAACGATATCTAAACCCAGACTGCGAGCATGGGCTGCCGCCTGACGAGAGGGCTCGATTCCTCTCACCTGCCAGCCATGCTGTTGGCCGTATTGCAAAAAAAAGCCAGGGCCGGAGCCGATATCGAGCAGTCGCCGCCGCCCCTCCGGGAGTTGTCGGGCAAACTCCTCGTAGCGATCGCTGTAGGTCAACCGCCACCAGTCCAGGTCTCTGGAGACATCTTCGATATAAAGTGGTTTCTCTGTTTTATAGTAATCGTCGCGGTAAATATGTATTAACTCCTGCGTCGTAGGAATTGGCAGGATGTGACGGAAGCCGCAGGTGCTACAGGCGATAACATTGAAGCCATCTAGTGTATCGACCACAGGTCCATTGTGGGCTTGTTGCTGTTGGGGCTCAGCCATGAGACACGCACTCCTTTCTTAAATCAATTTAGGATTATGGTTGTCTTGACCCATATATTGTATCTCTGCGCGATTTACCGACAATGGTCCGGGCAATACGATTAGCACCATGTCCGTCAATTAGGGTACAAGTGGCTCGCAGGGCTTGCCGAGAAAGCGGATCGGCCAAAAGGTTGTCGATAGCCTCGATCAGTCCAGCGTCGGTCACTTGAGTTGCGACTCCGAGCGAGATCGCCATGCCAGCATCATGCAAGGCCGAAGCCGAGGCGGCATGGTCCTCGGTCAATGCCAACAGAATCGTCGGCATACCAAGCGCTGCAAGTTCGTAGGCGGTGACGCCGAAGGCGGCCACCGCCAGATCGGCGTCGACCAGGGCAGCAGGCATGTCGTTGACATCCTCCAGAATCTCCAATGGGTGGCGGAGCGTCGGTCGTAATGCCTCCAACGCGGCCCGATGGGCGAATCCCCTGCCGAGGATAAGGCGAACCCGAAGCACATCATCGATGCCTTCAAGCGCTCGCAGCACCCGCAGGCTCAGGGCCGCCGGGTCGCTGCCGCCCATGGTCACCACCACATGCGGTTCCATATTATGCGGTTCGGGCAACTTGCGGTCAAAACCGGGACGCAGGGGCAGCCAGTCCCAGCCGGCGCAGAGTTCGCCTTGAAAGCCGGTCCAATCCATTTCGCGGAGCTGCGGCACCGGCGGGTAGAAGGCCAGGTCCGCCGCCAACCGTCGGTCGCTCGGATCGTCGAGCACGGCGACGAGCAGCCCGTCGCGCCGCCAACGCGCCACCTGCCACGATTCCAGGTTGGTGCGTACATCGAGTAACAGAGCATCGGCTTGTTGTTCGTCGAGCCGATCGCCGAGCCAAGCACCTTCGTCGAGGCGTCCATCCCAGAGATTGAAGGGAAAACCGGCTTCCCGCACCATTGCCGGACCAGGCTCCAAGTCCCGGAGCGCGAAACGTACCCCAACGCTGTGAACGTCGCGCAACTGCCGGGCCAAAGCCAGGCAGCGCACCACATGCCCAAGGCCGATCTCGGGATAGCCGTCGCAGCGGATCATCAGGCGAAAGCTGGCCTCGGTTGTGGTTTTTTGGCGCACGTGGGCGTTGATGGCCATCAATTCGGGATGACGACGCAGGAGTGCCACGACAGCGGCGACGTCGATCTCGCCGGGAGATGCGCCCGTCTCACGGTAGAGGGCTTCGAGAAAGGCCAGATCGGCTGGGGTGTCCACCGATACCCTCGCTCCCTCGATGCGGTGTGCCTCGGGGATCGGTACATAACAGATCCGAAAACCTTCCGGATGGAGCTTGATATAACTGTCCACATGCTCGCGGGCCACCGGGTCGGTGCCGGCCTCGTGCTTGAGTCGCTCCAACGCGGTACGGGTGAAGGGCGCAAAACCCTCGTGAATGGCTGCCACTCCTGGCTCGCCGGTGCAGTAATCGGCGTCGGTGCGGCGCAGCAGGGCGATCATGGCGTCGATGAGTTTTGGGTCCACCAGCGGCGCGTCCCCCGTCACCCGCAGTACGATGGCGGCGTCCTGGGCAGCGGCGGCGAGGCGAAACCGTTCCAGCACGTCCTCTTCGGGACCGCGGACCAGCGGTATTCCCATGGCGGCGGCGAAGGGCGCCAGAGCATCGTCGCCGGGTTGATCGGAGGTGGCGATGACGATGGCGTCGAGGCTGCGGCAGCGGCGCAGGCGCTGGACGATATGCCACAGTACCGGCTGGCCAGCCAACGGCAGCAATACCTTGCCGGGCAGGCGGGTGGAGCCCATGCGGGCCTGGATGACGGCGACGACGCGCTCAGCCATGCCAGGTGTCCCGGATGTGTTTAAACGGTCGCAGGCCGTCGCTGGGGTCGGCACGCCAGGGACGGTCGGGCAGTTCGGCGGGGGTCGGTGTCTTGACACCGGTGCCGTCGGCTTCAAAAGCGGCTTGGGCGGCATTGATAACAGGGGCGATCTGCTCGGGCAGCCAGCAGTGGCCCGTCTTGTACTCTTCCCCCTGGCCGTCCAGGTCGAGGTGAAATTCCACGGTGCTGGCACCCCAGCGATGCACGGCGCGGCAGATCACCGCCGGATCGACGCTATGATCGGACCAGCCCACCGGACAGCCAAAGGTCTCACGCAGGGTGGCGATGGCGGCGAGGTTGCAGTCGCTGGCCGGGGCCGGATAGCCTGAAACGCAGTGCAGGAGGGTCAGGTCGCGGCATCCTGCGCTACGCAGGGTAGCCACCGCTCCGGCGATTTCCTCCAGGGTTGCCATGCCGGTGGAAAGGATCACCGGTTTGCCGGTGGCGGCGCAGGCCTGGAGCAACTCCTTCCAGAGCAGTTCGTAGGAGGCGATCTTGAAGAAGGCCACATAGGGTTCGAGCACCTCCACCGCCTGCAGATAGAAGGGGGTGCACGAGAAGGCCACGCCCAGCTCGCGACAGCGCCGCGCCAGTGGCGGGATGAAGTCCTCCGGCAGCTCCCAGGCCCGGCGCTGGCGGTGCAGTTCGCTTATGGCGAGAATCTCCGGGGCGAACAGCATGTCGATGCGGAACAGCTGAAACTTCACCGAAGCACAACCCGTTGCGGCAGCGACGTCGATGAAGCGATAGCAGCGTTCCAGGTCGCGATGATGGTTGCTCGACACCTCGGCGATGAAGGGCACGGTGCGACGATTCACGAAGCCACCTCCGCGACAACCTCTTTCAAGGCGGTAACGACCCGTCCCTGTTCGGCGTCGGAGAGGGCCGAAAAAATGGGCAGGCTGAGGATCTCGCCCCATGCGGCCTCGGCCACCGGGCACAATCCCTCGCCGGTGCCCAGGTGTTGGCGATAGTAGGGATGGAGGTGCACCGGCACATAGTGGACGTTGGCGTGGATGCCCCGGTCCCGCAGGCCGGCGAAGAACGTGTCTCTGTGCGGCGTGCGGACCACATACAGATGATAGCCATGGCTGTTCCCCGGCCTGACGGCCAGCGGCCGAATCGATGGATGTTCGGCGAAGGCGGCATCGTACCCAGCGGCGATGGTCTGGCGGCGCTCGATGAATCCATCCAGCCGGTTGAGCTGGGAAAGCCCGAGGGCGCAATGGATGTCGCTGAGGCGGTAATTGTATCCCAGTTCGACCATTTCGTAGTGCCAGGCGCCGGCGAGGCTGCGTTGACGATGATCGCTGGTGATGCCGTGGTTGCGGAATATCCGCATCCGGCGGGCGAGTTCTCCGTCGCGGGTGACGATCATGCCGCCCTCGCCGGTGGTGATCGGTTTGACAGGATGGAAGCTGAAGACCGAGAGATCCGCCTGGGAACCGCATGGGGCACCGTGGTAGCTCCCTCCGAGAGAGTGACAGGCATCGGCTACGAGAAAGAGACCGTGCCGATCGGTTATCGCACGCAAGGCATCGTAATCGCAGGATTGTCCGGCATAATCGACGGCCACCACCGCCTTGGTGCGGGAGGTGATGCGGGCTTCGACCGCCGCCGGGTCGATCAGCAAGGTGTCCGCTTCCACATCGGCAAATACCGGTGTGCCGCCCTGATACAGGACGGCGTTGGCAGTGGCGGCAAAGGTCATGGGGGGGACGATGACCTCGTCGCCGGGGCCGATGCCGAGGGCATGCATTGCGGCATGGAGAGCGGCCGTGCCGTTGCAGACAGCCACGCCGTGTTCCACGCCCACCTTGCGCGCCAACGCCTGCTCGAACCGTTCCACCATGGGACCGGTGGTCAGCCAATTGGAACGCAAGGTCGCGCAGACCGCTTCGATATCCTCGGTTGCGATCTGCTGGCGGCCGTAGGGAACGGTTGGTTGCTGAGTCACAGATCCTCCTTGCGCCGCAATGGGTGCGCGGGTACATGCTGGGCGATCAAGGCGCGCAGTTGTTCGACGCTGAGGAAGTCCGGGTTGGTGCCGCTATTGTATTTGAAATCGTCCGGGCAGCGGCGGCCACCTAAGGCCTGCATGAATTTGTCCACATCCCAGAGTCGCATGGAAGGGAGGATGACGAAGTAGTTGTCGAATTCGATCGTGTTGTGGGCATCGGTCTCGGTGATCATTTCCTCGTGCAGCTTTTCGCCCGGCCGAATGCCAACGACGATGGTCTTCCCGTCTGGGGCAATGGCTTCGGCTACGTCGGTGATGCGATAGCTGGGAATCTTCGGGACAAAAATCTCGCCTCCCCACATGATGTCGAGCGAGCGCATCACCATGTCGCAGCCTTCCTGTAGAGAAATATTGAACCGGGTCATGCGCGGGTCGGTGATGGGCAGAGGTTCCCCTTGTTGCTGTTTGTGCAGGAAAAAGGGAATAACGCTGCCGCGACTGCCCATGACATTGCCATATCGGACCACGGAGAAACGAATGTCGCGTTTGCCCCGCATGTTGTTTGCAGCGACAAAGAGTTTGTCCGAGCAGAGTTTGGTCGCGCCGTACAGGTTGATCGGACCGGCCGCCTTGTCCGTGGAAAGCGCGACCACCTGTTTAACCGCGGTGTCGAAGCACGCCTCGATGAGATTTTGGGCGCCCAGCACGTTGGTCTTGATACATTCGAAAGGATTGTACTCGGCCGCTGGTACTTGTTTGATCGCTGCGGCATGAATGACGACGTCGATATCCTGAAGGGCGCGGCGCAGCCGGTCCTTGTCTCGGATATCCCCGAGGAAAAATCTGATTTGCGGGAACTTGTCCGGGGGGTAGGATTGCGCCATCTCGAACTGCTTGAGTTCGTCGCGGGAAAAAATGACCAACCGGTGCAAACGCGGATACTTGGCCAACACGGTTTGGGTGAAGAATTTGCCAAACGATCCTGTCCCGCCGGTGATCAGCACTCTTTTGTCATTCAGCATGGGAAGCCCTCAATTGTCGTGCGGTAATGTTATCCGGTTCTCGTTCGAGTATGTGTTCGGTGAGCAGCATCACGCCCTCTGGGATGGCCAATTCGCCGTAGAGCGCGGCCATTTCGAGCATTGTTTTGGTGTCGTAGGGGAATTGCTCGATGTATCGCGCATAGACATCCAGGGCGTCATGGGGGTGGTCGGTGAGTTTTAACAACTTTGCGTACTGGGGAGCATAGGCGACCGAGAGGTCGTTGAGACATTGCAAGGCAAGCAGCCCGTTTTCATGGTCGTTGCCGGCGATCGAGACGGATGCGATTCTCTTGAGGGTGACTTCGAGCAGATAGGGGGTGATATCCTCAGCGGAATCGATGAGTTGGTTGTAGTAAGTAATCGCTTTCGAATAGTCGTTTTGAATCTCTTTGAGAAGCCCTTTGGAAAAGAGCTCCAGATGGGTTGAAGATCCGAAATCGGTCGTCTCGATAAGTTTTAGTATTCCAATCAGTTCGTTCTCGCTTTTCGATTTCAGTAATTCTAAGAGCTTGGTTATGAATTTTTTTTCTCTTTCTTCTGTCCAGTCGTTCCATTTGGTTGCGTATACTTCAGAATAGTTCAGCTCTCCTTGGATATATTTTTCGAAAGTTCCTTCCAATTCGATAATCAATTCTTTTACTTCGTTCGATTGATTATCAGCTATATTTTTCAATATAACTTTGTACCTTCCAGGTATATTGTTATTTTTGTAATTAGTTAATATTCGAACGCAGTCCGGGTTAAATTTTAACTCTTTCTGTCTTATGTCAATATTTGATAAAATATCGTTAAGTAATTTGATGATAGAATTTGAACTAATTATGAATGCATTGTAATAATTTTTTATATTATTCTTTGCTTCTTTGTCGGTAATCTCTTCGATATTCTTTGTGTGTATTATTTTTAAAAATTGCTCGATCCCAAATTTTTTTGCAAAATTCGTTGTTTCGATCAACCTGTCTGAATGGAGTTTCGATTCTATGCTGTCGATAATATTTTTCGATTTTTTCGATGCATTAATCTTCCCTTGAAAAAATATCTCGTTTTCTTTAATTGCTTTCTTTGATAATGCAATAATCTCATGCAGAAAGTTTTTTATTTTCGATAGTTCTTTTGTAATCTTTGTTAAGTGTTCTTCCCTATTTTCTGCAAAAGAGAAGGCTTTTAATGTATTGTCGTTGTCTTTCCGAGTCGATTCGATGGATTCTATGGGGCGATAAAGAACCCCTTCCATTTTCGCGGCATGGAGATTCGGATTCACGATGCGGCAGTGTTGTGCCATTTCTTGTTGCGCCAAGGAGGCGATATGCCGTGCGGCAACTTCATAGGCGCGGGTTGTATCGGCGAGCGTTCCGGCATTGGTTTCGATTTTTGTTTCGGCCCCTTCGATAACAGGGCCTTCGTCTCGATTCTTGGAGCAGGAGGCGTGTGTGTGTCCCTCCTGCGAATAGCAGAGGTCGACACCACACAGGACGATCTGGGAAAAGCCCATTTCGAGGGCGCAGGCAAGTGCGATATTGGTGACTGTCACACCACCCGTAGCTCTGTCCGGTCTATTCAGCGCTGAGGCCCAGGGGAAGAGCGGACCAAGGAAGGCCTTCTTGCCAGGCCATTGCGCCACCATCGGGGGAAAGACATGGTACGAATAGAGAAAGACCGATCGGTCGGCAAAATGAAACATTTCCCGACTTAGATCGAAGCTGATTTCTTGCGGATCGACCGAGAAGACGATGTCGGGTGTGATGTTGGCCTGGATCAACCGGCGAGAAATTCGCGAAACGGCGATGACGACATATTCTTCGCGATGTTTTTGTATCCACGGGATGAATGTGTCCAGCGAAGGGCCGCCCGCAAGGAGAAGGGCTGACTGGCCGCGAAACTGACCGAACAGGAACGAAGCGTGCAAGACGTTGTCGGGCAGGTTTTTGAGCTGGTTGACAATGAAGAGCCGATTGTTCAGCTGTGCGGATGTCGTCCACTGCAAGTCGTACAACAATTCGGTGACCTGCTTTTCCAGTGCAGCATATCCCGCGTAATTGTTGTCGATTACGCTAAATGACGGAATGTGGAATAATTTATTGAGATAGATGTACTTATCTATATCGATGGAGGCCAGGTGATCTTTCAGTTTATCTTGAGTGGTAAACGAGATGTTCTCGTGTTTGAATAAGGCTTGCTTCTCTTGAGCCCATTCCAAGATCTCTTCAAAATCGACGAAAACGATTTTGGTTCCAGAAGGGATCGATTGTTTGGAGATAAATTGAACAAGTAGACCTGAATCTATTCCGGTTATGACATATAACGAGTTTTCTTTTATAAAGTCTCGTCCGAATTTATTGGCAAATATGGTCTTTGAATCGGTATTGAAAAATAATTTTCCGTTTATAGCATAGAGGAATTTTTCGCCAAATGCATTTGTCGTAATTGTCGATGCTATATGTTCGAAATTTTGCATTTTATTGTCTGTTCATGCCTTTGTTGAAAAAATCGATGAATTCATATTGTATGATATCGGCGAGCGCAACCCAATTCCTTCTTTCCTGCGAAAGGAGCATTTTCGTTAAGATTGCATTTAACTCGTTGATCGCATAGGTGTGATTTTTTTCGACTACTTTCAACAATAATTCAATGCATTCCGTAAAATGTTCGTTTCCCGACGCCTCCATTCCTATACGAAAGAAGAATTCCGCCCTTTCGGCGCTTGCAACTATCGAGGGGTGAAGGTCCGCTTTATGCCGGTGCATGGGTGCCGTAGGTTGCTCCCTTGATTGCTGCCCCCTCCCGACTGGTGTTCACAAAACGAACACAAGGGTGGCGTTCGATATAGAGTTCGAGATCTCTGAGGTAGCCGATCAAATTGGCTTGCGAGCAGACGAGTTCGCCGTTGCCGTTGGTCACCATCCGATAACTCTGTTGCGGATCGATTTCCTTTCGCAGGAGGCATCCCTCTGCGTGCGTTGCCGCATCCGGGAAGGAAAAATCGGCGCCGAACAGCATGATAGTGGCGGCACCCATTCGTACCCCGAGGTCGATGGAGGGGTGGATGACGCTTCCGGCGGAGAAGAGTGTCCCTTTGGGGTAGTGTTTCAAATAGTCGGCATAGAGGTCTGTCGCAGTGTAGGCGGTATATCGTTTTCCCTTCCAGGTGGAGAGGATCTCTGTCTCCACGGCTGGGAAATAGACGAGTTTCGTTTGCGCCAAGCGTTCGTCGCGAGAAGAAAACAATTGCGAAAGCGTTTTTTGGGTGTCGATGGTCACGACATACTCGGGAATGATATCCTGTTCGATGAGCAGCGACAGGGCGGCGTCCACGGCGATCAACTCGTGTTCTCGATGCAACAAGCGAAGCAGGGGGAGATTATGCGACAAGGTCGGACCGGCTCCCGCCACCAAAAGCGTGCGTCCCTTTCGGGTTGCGAATAATGCCGCAACATCCTCGTCTTGCAGGATGTACGGCAGGTGTGAATCGATGCGAACCCGCAGTGTCTCCGTCGTTTTTTGTTTGAAATTCCGGTTCAGATGGTAGGTGGACAGCTCAAGAATTGCGAGGTCTGCAATCCGAGCAGCCGATGCATCCGGCCGCTGGAGGCAAGGGGGGATGGTCGTGAAAGGAAAGCGCAGGTGTGTCTCTTCACCGCCGTAAAGCAAGGCGACCCGGGGGTCTTCGAGCCATTCGCTCTCGGCGAGAGCGGTGAGCAGGGTAAAGGTTAAGGAGAGATTGAGGACGACGATATGCAGCCGCGACAGAGACGGTCGAGCCAGGAGCAGTTTGGGGAGAGTCTCGGTGACGATCCCGTAGACGGTGGCTTCCGGAGCGTTTTCAGGGATAAGTGTCGCTTGCATGCGCGCCTCGCGCATCCTGTCGTATCCACCGCACAGCTGGAGACCGTTGAAGATGGGGGCTGGCTCGGGGGTGTCCGTGAACTGGAGTCCTGCTTTCGATGCCGGTGTTGCCGTGAAGAGTGCATAGAGATGGGGCCAGCGTTTCCGGAGTATTTGTTCGACATCCCTGTCCATCAGCCCCTCTTCTCTTCTATATCCTTGTCAATGGAACGGCTTATTTCTGGGATGCGGCTATTTCCGGGAGCTTTGTCTTGGTGGAATAGGGCGAATCCTCAAGAATCACCTGGATGGCCCTGCTTGTTGTGGGGGCAAAGATGATGGGGGCTGCCAGATTGAGGGTAATCTCCCTGGTTTCGGAAACCGTGACAATGCTCAGGATAACGGATTGCTCCGTCGAATCGATGCCCAGCAGCTTCCTTTCTTTTTCGTCCGGAATAACATTGTAATCGAGAAAAAAGTCGGTCGGATCGGTCAGGATGAACGCCATGAGCGGATCGTCGACACTTTGAATCCAGAACAAGGGGCCTTTCTTGGTGTTCGGCATGACAATGAACGAGTGAAGCGCGGGCAAGCCGACAAGCCCCTCGGGAAAGGTCAATATGTTGTCCGGAGAGTATTCGACCTCTCCAAATCGGGTTGTAATGGTCTTTTTCATTTCTTTGTTGTCCTATGTTCGAGATTTCCACTTAAGACATCAAGGTCGTTCATGTTCCAATTCGTTGCTGCCGAGATATTCTCTTTGCGAATGCGGTCATACACTTCTTCGCGATAAATCTTCATGTGAGCGGGAGCCTCAATACCGATCCTGATGCCTCCACCTTTGATTTCGATAATTTTGACGGTGATGTCGTCGCCGATGAGCAGACCTTCACCCGGTTTTCTGGATAAAACCAGCATTGCATACTCCCTGAGTTTGAAGGAAACGTCGGGTTAAAAACACGAACGGACAACTTGTAAGTAAATTTACTTAAAGTATGAAGGACGGAAGGGGAAAAGACAAGTTTTTTCAATAAGGTGAATGATTTTTCTCCCTCCGTGACTTCTCGGGGGGAGAGGAGGGGGGCAGAGTAAACGGTTTCGATTGGAAACCTGCCGTGCGATTTCCGCGAACATCTTTTTTTGCAGAATCAAATATAATCGAGGATAGAAAGCGCAGAAACTTTAGCGGTTACGTTGAGTGCCGCTTGAAAGGCCGTCTCCTGCTGGACGATGGCGTTGAATGCCTCGATGGCGTCGGCGTTCTCATACCGGGAGAGAATTTGTTCCAGATCGATTTGCACGCCTTTCTGATATTCCATGGCGGTCTCCACCCGATCCGCACGATTGCCCAATTGTGAGCGAAGCCGCCGATTCTGTTCGGCAGCCCCTTCGAGTTCGTCGATACTGGTTTGCATGGCGGCGAGGTCGTTGCCGCGAAGCGCTTCTTCCGCCTGGGTCAGTTCCGCAAAGAGATCGTATCGGCCGGTCGCGATGCTGTTTGGATTGGCCGGATCCCAGGTAGAGGTGCCAAGAAAGAGGTCGTTGCCTGTCAGATTGACCTGAATCAATTCTCCTGTGGATATCTCCAGCGAGGTGGCGTTGCCGTCGCCGAAATAGCGGACAGGCCAGGTCGTGGAATCGTTCGGATCGTACCCGGCGGCGGTGTAGGAGGCATTGACGACAAACGGTTTGGTGTCTTCCTGGTATCCGGCAAACAGATATTTGCCGTCCACCGCGCCATTGGCGGCATCGAGCAATTCTTCCCGCAACAGAGCCATCTCTTCCGCCAGCGTGGCCCGGTCGGCATCGCTCAAGGCGCCGTTGACCGCATTGGTCATGATCTCCTTGGCCCGCTGCATGACGTTTTCCACCTGATTGAGATGGCCGTCGGTGGCCTGCATGGTATCCAGGGATTTGCCCATGGTTGCCAGGTAGCGGTCGACATTGGACAGCTGTTTGCGGGTGTTGAGCACCGGGCGGATCGAGGCGGGAGCGTCCGAGGGCTTGTTGAGTTTTTTCCCGGTTGCGCCGATGGTTCGCAGTTCTTCAAGCCGATTCGAGACATCGTTCAGGCGTGAGCCGAGCATCCGATAGGTGGTTCCCTGTGTGGCTTTCATGGCTTATCCCTTGAGTTGAAGGAGGGCGTTCATCATTTCGTCGACGGTGGCCAAAAATTTGGCGGAGGATTCGAAACCCCGCTGGTACTGGATCAGGTCGATCATCTCTTCCTCGAGGGAGACCCCGGAGTAGCCGTCGCGGAGGTTCTGCAGTTGGATGGTCGCGTCTTTCGCCCCCTTGAGCGCGAGATCGTTACGGGCCGCCTCGATGCCGACCGTGGCCACCATCTTGCTGAAGAAGTTGTCGAAGGTGTCGTTGGTGCCGCTGACCTTATGGGTTACTTCCAATTGGGCAATCCGCAGGGCGGCCTCGTTGTCACCGGGGGCAGCTGTTGACTGGCCTGCAGCCGCTATCAGGCGGGGATCGGTAAAGGCCACTTCTACTCGACGACTCGGTACTTCCGGTGGGATGGTCGCGGTAATGTCTTTGAAAAAGTCTTGTCCGGTATCCGGCAAACCCGTGGCGGGATTAATGAACCAGCCGGTGGCGTGTGCGTCGTTTACCGCGTCTGTAAGATCAATGGCCAGCGTATTGAGATCGTTGCGCAGACCGTCGATGAAGACATCGCGAATCTCGAACATCCCCTTCATCTTGCCGCCAAGGTTTTCCAAGGGGATGTCGAGGGTGGAGCCGGCGATTTTCAGTTGGAGATTGACGTCGGTGCCGGTGGTCACGGTGGTGATGGTCGCGGCGATGTTCCCCTGCACCAGGGGCATACCGCCGGGCAACTGCACATTGAGCATGCCGCGGTTGTCGGTGTAGGTCTTCACGCCGAGGGTCTCGGAGAGATCCTTGATGAGCAGGTCGCGCTGGTCGCGGGCGGAGTTGGCGGTTTGCCCGGAGATTTCCACCAGGTTGATCCGGTCGTTGAGTCGGGCGATTTCGGCGATCTTTTCGTTGAGCGTTTCGACTTCGGAAACGATCTCGGTGTTCATGTTCTGTTCCACCCGGTCCAGTTCGTCGGTGATATGGCTGAAGGCTTCGCCCAGCAACTGGCCGCGTTGAATGACCACGTCCCGCTCCACCTGGCCGCTGGGATTGGCGGTCAGTTCTTGCCAAGCGTCGAAAAAGTCGTTGATTTGTCCGGCAAGATTATCCTCGCTCACATTAAAAATTCGTTCCAACTCAGCGAGGGAATTCGATTTCCCCATTTCTTCGCCGTATTCGATGGATTTGCTCTGCAACTGCCGACTGATGAACAGGCTGTAATCGCGGCTGACATCGGAAACCGTGACGCCCTGACCGATGAAGAAATCGCCGAAGTTGACCGCCGGGATCTGCATCAGCTCGGCGCGTTGCCGGGAGTATCCCTCGGTGTTGACGTTGGCGATGTTGTTGCCGACGATCTCGATCGATTTCTGGTTGGTCAGCAGGCTGGTCTTGCCGGCGTTCAATGCGTTGAGAAGGCTTGTCATGGGCGGTGTGTGTCCCTCTGGTCCCTGAGCTGTCCTAAGAGGCGGTCGCGCGGATCGTGCGTTTACGGCAGGGGATCGCGCCGCGACAGACTGTTACGTTACGATACTATCGGCAGAACAACCGGACGAGTTTAGCCTTGCGGGTCAGAATCTTGCGACAGTCGCAGCCGCGGGCGCCGGGCGCTGAGCGGGCGAAAAAAAACCACCGCGAGGTGGTCTTTGAGGTGAAAGCGAGGTGGAAAAAAAGGTGGAGCGGAACGATCAGATCCGGCCGGAGAGCAGGCGTCCATTGATGGTGGTGTTGTGCGAAAGGCCGCGCTGGCTGTAGGTGACCGGTACGGTTTTGCGGCCGAAAAATTCCATGGTGTTTTGAATCCAGTTCAAGGTCGCGCGGAAAAGGAAGGCATTGCGCCGGTTTTCCTGCCGGACCTCACGGGCGACCTGCTGCTCTTCCGGGTGGAGCGTTTGTACCGAGTTGAGTGCTCGCAGCAGGGTTTCCTTTCGTTTGACGTCGGCCATCATGGCTTCAAGGTCCAGGGCCTTGGCGTGTTCGCGTTCGTCGCGAATGGTATCGCGCAACTGGACAAGCAACAATTTGACGGTTTCGCGGTCCATGTGCATCAACCCTCAACCAGGAAGCGCAGCAGGCTGGAGGCGACCTTGTTCAGATCCGGCTCGTACTGGCCGCTGCTTACCTGCGCCTTCAGTTCCTGTACCCGGGCGGCGCGATCGGCGTCGTCCATTTTGCCAGCGGCCTGGGTTGCGGTCGCGCCCTGCAGGGCCGAAGAGAACGAGACGCCTTCCTTGCTTTCGCTCTTCGCCGTTTTCTGCGTATCGCCGGACTGGCCGATTTTGTTGAGACCGCCAATCTGTCCCATGCCTCGAACTCCAAAAAATTCCACAGTCATCACGTTCACCTTAAGAAATGATATCAGGCCACTGTCTTGGAGGCTGCAACCCAGTCATCGAGCTTTTGCATCACCGCATCATAGGTCTCGTACGAGATATCGGGCAACCAGTCGCCAAAAGCCTTTTTCGCCTCGGCAAACCCTTTGTCGATTCCTTCCTTGATCGCGTCGATGCGGGCAGGATCTCCGCCGGCAATACCCACGGCAAACTGAAAGATCCGCTCGGATGTCTGTTGCACGCCAAAATATCCGTCCTCGCTCACCAGTTCGTTCGCTTCCTCGGGAGTGAGGGCGGCGAGGTCGATTTCGCCTTCGCCGACGGCTATCTTGGTGGAAATGCCCTGTTCCTTCAGCAGGTTGGCCACCAAATTCCGCAGCATCCCAAATTTGGCCTCAACGCCGGCGGTGAGTTTCAAATCGCCGGAATAGGTAACTGCCGAAAGGGATTCGCTTCGCAGGCTGATCGTGTCGGCGGTGGTTGTCCGCACCCCATCGTCGGTTGTGCTGGACAGGCTGGACACCTCCAGACTGGCGCTCTGGTAGGAGAGAAGCGTGCTGTGAACCTGGTTGTGATTGATGTTTGCGACCATTTTTTTCTGCCTCCCTGCAGTGTGTTCGGGCCATCCCGGCCCGTCTCGACAGGAGTTTTTCTTCCTGTTGACACTGTATCGGTTGCAGGGAAAAAAAACTTTACAGAAAAAAACGATTTTTTTGCAAGCGAAGCGGGATTATTTCCGGGGGGAGAGATTCTTCTCCATTTGGCGGTACATCTGCTCGGCCAGGCCGACGCTCTGTTTTCGGGAAATCTTGGAGGCAACTTCCTGGTCGAGCATTTCTTGAAAGGTCTCGGTGGCGGTCCCTTTCGCAAAGAGTTCGCTTTCCGGGACAGTCTTTCGCATCGCCTTGAACAGGGAGTGGACGAAGATCGCCTCAAAGTCCTCGCAGGATTTTTTTAAGGCGGCCTTGTCCTTTTGCAACCGTTGCGCATCCGGCGCCTGTTGGGTTGCGTGCAGCAGGAGGCTTGTGTCAAGGTGTGTGTTCATAGGCGTGAACCAAGAGGCGAAGAAGTGTAGGTCGAAAAGTGTCTTAGAGAATGACCAGCTCGCCCTGGAGGGCTCCGGCCGCCTTGATGGCCTGGAAAATGGCGATCAGGTCGCGCGGGGTGGCGCCGATGGCGTTGAGCGCCCTGGCAATATCGCCGAGGTTGACGCCCATGGGGAGCACCACTAGGTTGCCTTCCTCCTCGACCGCGCTGATGGTGGTTTTCTGCGTTACGGTCGTCGCACCGGCAGCCAGCGGGTTGGGTTGGCTGACCTCGGCCGATTCGGTGATCACCAGATTGAGATTGCCGTGCGAGACCGCCACAGTGGCGATACGAACATCCTGCCCCATGACGATGGTCCCGGTCCGTTCGTTGACCACGATCTTGGCCGGTCCGTCCGGATGCACTTCAAGTCCTTCGAGATCGGAGATGAAGGTGACGAAATCCCCTTTGAATCCGGCCGGCTTCACGACCTTGACGGTCCGCGAGTCGACCGATTTGGCCGTGCCGCTTCCGAAATGGCTGTTGATGGCTTCGGCCATGCGCGCCGCCGTGGTGAAATCGGTTTCCCGAAGTTGGAAGAGGATGTCGCCGGAGGCGGGGAGGGCGTAATCGACGGCCCGTTCGACGATCGCGCCGCCGGTGACCCGTCCCGAAGTCGAAAAATTCTTCTGCGCCTTGGCCGCCTTGCCGCCAAACGAAATACCCCCCACCGCAAGCGGTCCCTGGGCGACCGCGTAGGTGTTCCCGTCCGGTCCTTTCAGCGGGGTCATTAATAGGGTGCCGCCGGAGAGGCTGCTGGCGTCGCCGATCGAGGAGACCTGAATATCGATGGGCGATCCCGGGCGGGCAAAGGGCGGCAATTGGGCCGTGACCATGACCGCGGCCGCGTTGTTGGTTTTCATCTGCTTGAACACATCTTCCGGAATGGCCATGCCCATGCGTTTGATCATGTTGATGATGGCCTGTTTGGTGAACACCGATTTCTTGATGTCGTCGCCGGTGCCATTGAGGCCGATGACCAGGCCATAACCCATCAACTGATTGTCGCGGACGCCCTCGATATGGGCGAGATCCTTGATCCGGGTGGCCTGGGCAGGGGCGGCTATCCCGAGAAACAGAGTCAGCAAGAGAAGACCGGTGCGGTAATAACGAGGGTTCATGGGTTGGGCTCCGATCGATTTTTATATGAAAGTCTCTGCGAAGCACTGGCCTTGCCATGCCGGAGCATTGAGCTTTCGTGGTTCGTTGTGGCCGGTCAATTTGGTCCAGTCACGCTGGTTAGAAGGGCCAAGTGTGGTCGAAAATACGCATCAGCCAGCCCGGTTTCTGTTTGTCGGAAATGGCTCCTTTCCCGGTATAGGAGATCTGCGCGTTGAGAATGTTCCCGGAATCGACAGTGTTACTAGCGGTCACGTCATACGGGCGGACAATGCCGGTGAGGTAGATGATCTGGTTTTCGTTGTTGACGGCCACCGATTTTCCGCCCCGTATTTTCAAGTTGCCATTGGGATAGACCTCGACCACCTGGGTGGTCAGGGTGGCCACCAGGTCTTCGGAACGGGTGGTTTTACCGCTGCCGGAAAACTCGTTGCCGGAAGAAGCCTCGATCAAGGACGCCGGGTTGAGATTTGAATTTTTATCCGCCAGCGATTGCTCGAACCCGAAAAAGCTGGAGATGCCCGCCGATATGCTGGAATCGCGACTGGTGTCGGTGGTCGCCTGCTTGGAGGCCTTGGCCTGCTCCTTGATGATGACGGTGACGATATCGCCGACTCGGCGAGCCTTGACATCCGCCAGCCAGTTGCTATCGTCGCCGTTCCACAACGTTCCGGGGGATTGCGGCTTGGGATTCGCGGTTACCGGTTCCTCCAGCGGTTCGATATTGGTGACCTCCTGTGTGCGCTGCGCACAACCGCCAAGAACGAGGAGTCCGCTCAGCGTAAAACAGACGAATGCTCTACGCAGCCCTGCTGGATCGGCAGGCCATGGTAAACAAAAGGAGGCAGGAAAGCGCGCCATCTTAAAACTCCACGGAAACGGCGCCAGGTCCGTCGACCCGGCATTGGACGATTTTGTTGGAACCGATGTTCTTGACCGCGATGATCTCCCCTGGTCGGCCATCGGCCCGGGTGATGCCACTGGTCGAAAGCTGGAGAGGACCCTTGCGGGCGAAGATCTTCACCATTTCACCGTGTTTGACGACCGTGGGCTGGGCGATGTGCTCCTGTTGGAGAACCGTCCCGGCATTGATCGTTCTGGCCACCTGCATGCCAAGAATCTGTTCCTTGTTCGTAAAAGGTTTGTCGCGCTCGCCGATATCCTGCTGCTGCATGACAATGCTGGCTTCGGTGACCACAACGCCCTTGCTGAGGGTCGTTGCGGCCACGGCCACCTCGGAGACCGCCTCCAGGCGACCGCGAACGACGCAGGTGGCGACGGGCTTGCCGTCGACGGAAAGGGCAATGGCAAAGTTAGTGCTGCCGACGATGCCGGGCCGGGAAGGCGTGACCTTCCAACTCAGCTTGCCGGCTGGCAGGGTGAGCGTTTCCGGAGTGCGGATGGGGGTGAATCGATATTCGGTGGCAGGCAGGCGGGCACTGTTTTCCTTGAGATACTCGGCGATGATCTGCTGCATCTGCTCTTGGGAAAGCGTGTTGCTCTTGCGCTGGACCACGATGGTTTGACTGCCCTGCCAGTCGACGCCGGCTGCTTCGGGCCGATTGCGCAGGGCATTGATCACCTGGACCACATACAGCTCCTTCGTCTTGCCCGGAGCGGGCGCTACGGCGACCGGTAATTGCCCAAGGGCCTCGGTTTCGGCGTTTTGCGGCTTGATGACGGCAATATCACCCAGCATGATTCGGGAACCGGCAATGGCCGCCGTGGGTTGAAAATTGACAGAGGTCTGGGCGGACGCGACCGGCGATTGCCACAAACAGAGCACTGTCACGAGGACGATAAGACGTTTCAAAGCATTACACCATGTTGGTGACGGTCTGCATCATCTCGTCCGAGGTGGTGATCACCTTGGAGTTGATCTCAAAGGCGCGTTGAGCGGTGATCATCTGGGTGAGTTCCTCAACCAGGTTGACGTTGGAGTTCTCCACATAGCCTTGCAGCAAAGTGCCGATTCCGTTCTCCCCCGGAGTGCCGACCAGGGCCGTGCCCGAGGCCTCGGTCTCGCGAAAGAGGTTCTTGCCGATGGCGATCAACCCGGAATCGTTGACGAAATCGGCCAAGTCGATGTTGCCGAGTTCGGTGGAGGTCGTATCGCTGCCGACAATGGCGCTGACCACGCCGGTTTGGCTGATGGTCACCTGCAGGGCATCTTCGGGAATGGTGATTTCGGGCTGGATGGGATAGCCGTCCGAGGTGGTGATCCGGCCCTCGCCGTCGAGCTTGAGGTTGCCCGATCTGGTGTAGGCGGTTGTCCCGTCGGGCATGGAAACCTGGAAAAAGCCGGCGCCCTCGATGGCGACATCCAGGGTGTTGCCGGTCTGGACGATATCGCCCTCGGTAAATATCTTGGTGACCGATCCGGGTTTGACGCCCAACCCCACCTGAATGCCGGTGGGCGATTTGGTGTCCGCCGAGGTGGGTGAGCCCGGCACCTTCATGATTTGATAGAGCAGATCCTGGAAATCGGCCCGGCTCTTTTTGAAGCCGGAGGTCGACACGTTGGCCAGGTTGTTGGCGATGACGTCTATGTTCAGGTTTTGGGCCGACATGCCGGTGGTGGCTGTCCAGAGCGATCGCATAAGGTGTGTCTCGTGAGTGATGTTGTCGTTGCCGGATCAGCCGTTCGGTTAGCCGACCGATCCGAGTTCGTCGAGTTTCTGACCGAGGGTGGAATAGCTCTCCATGACCTTGGTATGCGCCTCGAAGGCCCGCTGGTGGGCGATCATCGCCGTCATCTCCTCCATCATGTTGACGTTGGAGGTTTCCAGGTTGCCCTGTAGGACGCGGTATTCCGGAAGGGGTTGCGCATTGCCTTCGCTCAAGGTGTAGAGCGAATGTCCCACCTTGGTCAGATTGTCCTGATCTTCGACGGAAAAGACCTGGATTCGGCTGCCGGCCAGGGTTCCGCCCACGGAAATATCGCCGGATTCGGCAATGACGATGTCCTTGCCCAGGGCGGTGTCGATCTGCAGGGGGGCGTCGCCGGCGCCAAGGACCGTGAATCCGTCCTCGGTTTTCACCATGCCGTTGTCGTCGACCATCAGCCGTCCGGCGCGGGTATAGAACGTCTCGTTGTTTTTCATGATTTTGAAGAATCCGGGGCCGTCGATGGCCACATCCAAGGAGCGGCCGGTGGTTTCCATGCCGCCTTGGCTGAAATCGGCGCCGATCTTGCGGATGCGGGCAAAGTTGATGCCCTTGGTGTCGCTCGCCTGCTTGGCGCCCTTGAGCATGGCGGCAAAGCTGACCCGATCCTTTTTAAAGCCGGTGGTGCTGACGTTGGCCAGATTGGCGGCGACATTGCTCATCGCCTGCTCCCTGGCCACCGCTCCACTGAGGGCGCTGTATTTTCCCGAAACCATGGGACTCCGTCAAAAGTAGTGCAGGTTGAATGGGTTACTGTTCTTTTCGGTCTACTTGCCGTGCTTCTTAACGGGAAAGTGGCGCGCGACAGATCTCAGCGCCCGAATTTGGCCATGTTGCTCAGGCTGAGCAGTTGGCCGGCTTCAATCTGGGAGATGCCGAGGATGGAGGCAATCTCCTCGGCGTCCATGCCCTGGGAGGCCAGTTTGCCGAGAATCCGGTATTTGTCCGGCGGCTTCTTGTCGATCTTCGCCATGTTGTCCAGCCGGGGCCGCTGCAACTCGGTGGTCAGGCTCGCAGCCTGCAAACTCGCGCTGAACGCCTCGCGGGCCGATTCGAAGCCGTTGTCACGGAGGGCAGCGTCGATTTTCTGCTGCATGGCCACGATTCTCTGGATGTGGTGTTGCTGCACGGCTCGTCGACGCCTGGCGGTCAGCAGGACTGCCGAAACGCAGAAGGTGGCGACAACGGCGGCGCAGCTCATGGCGAAAGGCGAAAGGGCAAGCATGGTAGCCTCGACGGTGTGGGTTAGGGCTCGTACAACTCGGAGTTGATCAGTTTGACGCGCAGTTTCAAAAGGGCCTGGCTGTGCAGCTGCGAAACCCGGCCCTCGGAGACGCTCAGCACCTCGGCGATCTCCTTTTGGGTGAGTTCCTCGTAGTAGTAGAGGGCGATTACCAGCCGTTCCTTTTCCGAGAGTTCCTCCAGGATATCGGCGATGATCCGGGTCATCTCCTCCTTTTCCAGGAGGTCGGAGGGCATCGGGCCGCCGATGTCCTCCAGACTGTCGAGAAAACTCCGGCCCTCCTCGGAATGGTCCAGGGTTTCGTGGAGGCTGACACAGCCGAGGTGGCTGACCTCGGTCAGAAGGTCGCGGTAGTCGTCCAGGCTCATGGCCATCTCACCGGCCATCTCGTCTTCTTCCGGAGAACGGCCCAGTTGCCGTTCCAGCCGGAGCATGGTCTGGGTCAACTGGTTTTGCTTATCCCGCATGGAGCGGGAAAACCAGTCGAGCTTGCGCATTTCGTCGAGGATGGCGCCACGCACCCGATACTCGGCAAAGGTCTTGAATTTCACGCCCTTGGCCGGGTCGAATTTGTTGGCGGCATCGATGAGTCCGACCATGGCGGCGCTGATCATGTCTTCCTTGGTCATGAAGCTCGGAACCTGGGGGGTCATACGCTGCACCACCAGTTCGACGAGGGGCATGTTCTCCCGGATCAACAGGGAGCGGTCATCGAGGGGCGGTACAGGAGGAAACATGGCTATCGTCTCTGTCAGAGGTCTGGAAAGCGGTACGCCCTTTATTTGGCGCCGAACTCCAGCAACCGTTTCCAGAAAAACTGGATCGATCCCTTGGGTTCAAGGGTTTGCGGCTCTTGGACAATGGTGCGGGCCAGGGCCTCGAAGGCGTGGCTCGTGCGGCTGTCGGGGAAGAGCTGCACCAGGGTTTTTTGCTTGCGGATGGCATCCACCATCAGCTTGTCGCGGGGAATCGAGCCGATGTAGTCGATCGAGATATCCAGGTAGCGATTGGCCACCATGGTGAGCTTGCGATAGACGTCAAGGGCCTCCTCCTCGTTCTTGATGAAGTTGACGATCAGGTTGAAATGCTTCTCGTGGTACTGGTTGGAGAGCAGTTTCATCAGGGCATAGGCATCGGTGATCGCGGTTGGCTCCGGCGTGGTCACCACCAGGATCTCCTGGGCCGCGGTGTTGAAATAGGTAACGTTTTCCGAGATGCCGGCCTCGGTGTCGATGAGCACGAAATCGAAGTCGTTGTTCATCGCGTCCAAGGCTTCCAGGAGCCGCATCTTCTGCTGCGAATCAAGCCGGGTGAACCGCTGCACCCCGGAGCCGGCCGGAAGAATCTTGATGCCGTCGGGACCGTCGGTGAGGATGGACTCCAAGCCCTGTTCGCCGGTGAAGAAGTGGTTGAGGTTATGGCCCGGCGCCAGCCCGAAGACCACGTCGATATTGGCCAGGCCGAGATCGGCATCGAGAATGAGTACCCGCTTGCCCATCCGGGCCAGCAGCACCGCGAGATTGGCGACCACGGCCGTCTTGCCGACGCCGCCCTTGCCGCTGGTGATAGAAAAGACGCGGGTGGCGGCGTTCTTCCGTACTCCGGGATCGGGAGCGTTCATGGCCCGCAAGGTGCCTGCCTGGTCTGCGAGCCGCGCAACGTGATCAGCCATGGTTCAGGTTCCTGTGGTCATTGAGAATGAGGCCGGCGATATCCGCAGGCGAGGGCATGAGGAGATCCTCCGGAACGCGCTGGCCGTTGGTGAGAAAAGAGATCGGCGTATCGTTTTTGTAATGAATGTTCAAGAGGACGCCCAGTTGATCGCACTCGTCTATCTTGCTGAAGATGAAATTGCTGATCGGTAGGATCGAAAACCGCCGGATGGTTTCCTCGATTTCCCGTTCCCGGGTGGTGGCCGAGAGCAGCAGATGGTTTTCGATGCCCAACTGTGGTTTGAGGAAGGCGGCCAGTTCCTGGATGTCGAGGCCGCTTTTGGGGCTGCGGCCGGCAGTGTCGATGAGAACCAGGTCGACATCGCGGAATTTATCCAGGGCCTGCTCAAGTTCGCGGGGATCGATCACCACCTCCACCGGCAACCGCATGATCTCGCCGTATACCTTGATCTGCTCGACCGCGGCGATGCGATAAGTGTCGATGGTGATCAGCCCGATCCGACCGCCGAACCTGCTCAGGTAATGGGCCGCGATCTTGGCAAGCGTGGTGGTTTTGCCGACGCCGGTGGGTCCGATCATGGCGATGCGCCGTTGCTTGGGCATGCGGCCTTCCAGGAGTTTTTCCGTGGTGAATAGGCGGGCGATGGCTGTCTTCAGCAGGGCGGTGAGACCGTCGCTGTCCAGATTCTGCGCCTGCTCGATGGTGTCGCGGGTGAAGCGGGCCACCACCTGGGCCGTTTCCTGGTTGATACCGAAACCGGTGAGGTAGGCGGTCACCGGATCGTTGCTGCCGTTTGCGACAGGACGCTGGTATTCATGCTCGATGACGGGCATTCGCATCGGCGCCGGTTCCATGCCGGAAATCCGGTTGGACAGCCCCTTGACCAGGTTGCGCAGTTCCGCCAGCTCGTTTTGAATGTTTTGGTCGCCAGTGACCGCTTCCCGGCGAAGGGAGGGGCGAGGGGGTGTTGGATCCGGTGCACTTTTGCCCCAGAGGTTGTCGTAGGAGAGGTCGAAATCGCGCTCGACCGGTTCCGGCGGTTGGCTGCGCCAGGAGGATCGCCGCACCTGGGGCCTGGGCGGCACAGGCGGGGGGACAGGCTCCTGCCAGGAGCTGTCGACCGCAGCGGTGATCTCCATCATCGGTTTACCGATCATCCCCATGGCGCCGCTGCGGATGGTGCGCGTCGAAAGGATGAGGGCATCTGGTCCCAGCGCCTCTTTGACCATTTTCAGTCCCGTGGCCATGTCTTTTGCTTCAAAGACCTTAACTTGCATCGATGGTCACCGTTCCGATGGATTGAATGCGGATCTGCGAGGTGATCTCGTTATGGGACAGCACCGCCAGGTTGGGGAGGTAGCGTTCGGTCAGGCGGCGGACATGCGGCCTGATCTGCGGCGGCACAAGCAGCACCGGTTGCTGGCCGCCGGCGAACGAGGTCAGCAGGGTGTTGAGGCTGTCGAGGATCTTTTGCGCCATTCTCGGATCCAGGGCCAGGTAGCTGCCGCGTTCGCGATGTTGGATGGCCCCCTGAATGGCCTCTTCCACCTTGCGATCCAGGGTGACGACCGGCATGACGCCATCGGCCTGGATGTGGGCGGCGGAAATCGAGCGCGACAAGGCATGGCGGACATACTCGGTGAGGATGTCGGTATCCTGGGTCAGGTGGGCATAATCGGCCATGGTTTCGAGGATGGAGCGCAGGTCGCGAATGGAGATGCCCTCGCGCAGCAGATTCTGCAAGACCCGCATGATCGTGCCCAAGTTGAGCACATGGGGCACCAGTTCCTCGACCAGTTTGGGATAAGTCTTGCCCAGGTTGTCGATCAGGGTCTGGGTTTCCTGGCGGCCGAGCAGTTCGTGGGCGTGCCGCTTGATCACCTCGCTGATGTGGGTGGCCATGACCGTGATGCAGTCGACCACGGTATAGCCGGCGATCTGGGCGCGCTCTCGCTTGTCTTCGGTGATCCAGATGGCCGGCAGCTCGAAGGCCGGTTCCGTGGTCGCCAGTCCTTTGATGGTCTCGGTAACCAGGCCGGGGTCCATGGCCATGTAGTAGCCGGGCATCATCTCGGCGGTGGCGATGGTCACCCCTTTCAGGCTGAGGGTATACTGGTTCGGGTTGAGTTGCAGGTTGTCCTTGATATGAACCGGCGGCACGATGAATCCGCTGGTCAGGGCGAATTGTTTGCGGATCGACTGGATGCGGGTGAGCAGTTCGCCGTCCTGGGCGGCATCGACAAAGGGGATCAGGCCGTAGCCGACCTCAAGCTCGATCAGGTCGACATTGAGCATCTTTTCGTAGTCCTGATCGGGTTTGACCGCCGGCTGCGGCCGCTCGATCACCGTCTCCTCGCGCTGTTTGGCCGCCTCGGCCTTGTCGAGCCGATAGGCGGTAAAGGCCAGGACGCAGGAGATGACGAGAAAGGGAAAAAAGGGCATGCCGGGGATCAGGGCAAAGCCGAGGATGATCGCCGACACCACCCAGAGGGCCTTGGTGTATCGGGTGAACTGGCTTTTCAGTTCGGCGCCGAAGTCTTCGCGGCCGGCGGTGCGGGAAACGAGCATGCCGGCGGCGGTGGAGATGATCAGGGCGGGAATCTGGCCGACCAAACCGTCGCCAACGGTGAGAATGGTGTAGTTTTTGGCGGCCTCGGCGAGCGGCATGCCTTTTTGGAGCACGCCGATGATGAATCCGGCGCCGATGTTGATCAGGGTGATGATGATGCCGGCAATGGCATCGCCCCGGACAAATTTCGAGGCACCGTCCATGGCGCCGTGAAAATTGGCCTCGTTGGAGATCTCCTCGCGCCGTCTGCGGGCCGTTGCCTCGTCGATGAGTCCGGCATTGAGATCGGCGTCGATGGCCATCTGCTTGCCCGGCATGGCGTCGAGGGTGAACCGGGCCGCCACCTCGGCGATTCGGCCCGCACCCTTGGTGATGACGATGAAGTTGATGATCACCAGGATGACGAAGATAACCAACCCGACCACGTAGGAGCCGCCGACCACGAACTGGCCGAAGGACTCGATCACCGAGCCGGCCGCATCCATGCCCTCGTTGCCGTGGAGCAGGATCAGCCGAGTCGAGGCAACGTTGAGCGAAAGCCGGAAGAGGGTGGTCGTCAGCAGGATGGAGGGGAAGATCGAAAATTCGACCGCCTTCTCGATGTAGAGACTAATGACCAGGATGAGGATGGCGATGGTGATGTTGAGCGAGAGGCAAAGGTCGAGCACCAGGGCCGGCAGGGGGATGATCATCAGCATGAGAATGCCGATCAACCCCAACGAGGCCATGATGTTGCTCTGCTGGAGCAGTTCCCGGATTCGGAATCGGCTGACCAGCGCTTGCACCCCTGCTGCTTCCATTATCTCCTACCTTTCAACGAATAGACATAGGCCAGGATTTCGGCGACGGCTTTGAACAGTTCTTCCGGGATCGCCTGACCCACTTCCACTTTCGAATGCAATAACCTTGCCACCGGAGGGTTCTCGACCAGGGGGACGCGATGCTCCCGGGCGATTTCCCGAATCTTTTCCGCCACCAGATCCTGTCCCTTGGCCAGGACCACCGGGGCCTCCATTTTGCCTGCCTCGTATTTGAGCGCCACGGCAAAGTGGGTCGGGTTGGTGATGACCACGTCGGCGCTGGGCACGGCCGCCATCATCCGCTTTCGTGCCATCTGTTGCTGGATGGAACGGATTTTTGACTTGATGTGCGGGTCGCCCTCGGTCTCCTTCATCTCCTCCTTCTGTTCCTGCTTGGTCATTTTCATCTTTTCCTCCATCTCCCAGCGGACAAAGCCGTAGTCGAGGATAGCCAAGGCGATCATGATGGCCGCTACCTTGGCCATGACCAGGGCGGCGGTTTTGGCCAGAAAGAGAAGGGTGGCGTCGACGGGCATTTCGGTGAGGAGCAGGGCCTTGTCGAATTCGCCTTGCACGGTCTGGAAGGCGATCCAGCCGATCAACAGGATCTTGAGCAGCGATTTGACGACTTCGACCAGGGAGCGTTTGGTGAAAAACCGGCCCATGCCCTTGATCGGATCGAGTTTGGAGAAATCGGGGAGAAGCGGTTTGGTGGTGAACAGCCAGCCGATTTGGAGGAAGGTGGCGAAAAAGCCGACGAGCAGGGCCACGAGAAAGAGCGGCGCCAACATGAGGGCAAAGCCGGTACCGAGATAGACGGCCAGCTGCATCAGGGAACTGGTTGTGATGGCATACTCGCCGCAAGCCCCCCAGATGGCGGTAATGATCTTGCGGATTTCATCCCAGAAGAAGGGGAGAAAGAACAGCCAGAACAGCAGCAGCAGGCTGAACATGGCCGCTGCCTGGACTTCGCGGCTTTGCGCCACCTGTCCTTTTTTGCGAAAATCGGCCCTGCGTTTCGCCGATGGGGATTCGGTCCGTTCTCCGGTACTGTTTTCTTCAGCCATGGTGCATCAGGGATTGCGCACATCCACCCAAGGAAATGACGGTTATTCGTCAACGTGACAGACGGGCGCTAACCATGAACCCGTCAAGGCGATTTTTGCAAATACCACACCTGAAACACGGCAACGTGGTTCCAAAGGAGAACGGGGACCCGGAAGATATGGACTGAGGATTATTTCAGTAAAAAAAGGAGGTTGAGGATGTTCTCCCCCATAGTGTCAAATTCACGGCGCAGAACGGAAAAGGTCGCTGCCAGTGTCAGGCCGATGACAAGGAAGGCAATGCCGATATTGAGGGGAAAGGATAGCATGAAGACGTTGAGTTGGGGAAAGACCCGGGCAAGGATGCCGAGCACCAGGTTGGTGATGAGCAGCAGGGCGAGGACCGGGGCGCTGAATTTGACGCCGAGAACGAACATGGCGCTGGCCAGGCGCATCAACTCCTGGACTGCGCCCTGCGAAAAATCGAGCGGTCCCGGAGGGAGCAGGGCATAGGATTCGACGATCGCCCGGATGAAATAGTGGTGGCCATCCATGCTCAGAAAGGCGAGCAGGGCGAGGACGTTGACGAACTGACTCATGAGCGAGAGCTGCTGGGTGGTTTGCGGATCGAAGATATTGGCCGCAGCAAAGCCCATCTGGTAGCCGATGACCGTGCCGCCGAAGGTGATCGCGGTAAAGACCATCTGGCTCACCAGACCGATCAGCACCCCCAGCAAGACCTCGTTGACGAGGAGCAGACCGAATCCGGTCAGGGAAAAGTCCGCCTTGGGGGTAAAGGGGGCCATGATCGGAAACAGCAGCAAGGCGAGGGCCACCGCCAGGCCGATCTTGAGCCGGCCGGCAATCTGACTGCCGGCAAAGGCGGGGATGGCCGCCACCAGGGCAATGATCCGGGCGAGGCAGAGGAGAAAATTCTGGAACTGCGCCAGAGGAAAAATCGGCAGGTCCATGGCTGCCCGCTCCCCGAGCCTACCGGCCCACGGTGGCGATTTGGGTGATGATGCCGGTGGTGAAGGTAATCAGCAAATCCATGATCCAGGGACCGAAAATCAAGAGGGTGACGAAGACGCCGACGATCTTGGGAATGAAGGTCATGGTTTGTTCGTTGATTTGGGTGGCGGCCTGGAAAATGCTGATCACCAACCCGATCACCATGGCGGCGATCAGCATGGGCGCCGAGGTGAGCAGGACGGTTTCGACGGCTTTCTTGCCAATGTGGACGACGGTTTCAGGGGTCATTTCGTTCCTCGTGGGGTGCGGACGGTTGCGGTTCAACCAAAGCTTTTCATCAGCGAGCCGACCACCAGTTGCCACCCGTCGACAAGGACGAACAGCAAAAGTTTGAAAGGCAGGGAAATGACGATGGGCGGCAGCATCATCATGCCCATGGACATGAGGATCGAGGCGACCAGCATGTCGATCACCAAAAAGGGCACATAGATCATAAAGCCCATCTGGAAGGCGCGTTTCAGCTCCGAGAGCATGAAGGCCGGGATGAGGATCGCCGACGATACCGCCTTTTTATCGGCGGGCTGTTCTTCCTTGGTGATATCGATGAGCAACTGGAGTTCGCTTTCCTGGACCTGGGAAAACATGAAGCCGCGCATCGCCTCGACCGCACGCTCAAAGGCCTGTTGCTGGGTGATTTTTTCCTGCATGTAGGGCTGTAAGGCCTGGGCATTGATTGTGTTGAAGGTCGGGGCCATCACAAAAAAGGTGAGAAAGAGCGCAAGTCCCAGCAGCACCTGATTGGGAGGGGTGTTTTGGGTGCCCATGGCCTGGCGGACGAATCCCAGGACGATGACGATGCGGGTGAAGGCCGTGGTCATCAGCAAAATCGCCGGAGCCACGGTGAGCACGGTCATGACGAACAGAATCTGCAGGGCGGTGGAAACCTCGGACGGGGTGGCGGCCTCCTTGATGCCGAGCGAGAGGGTGGGGAGGGCGACCGCCCCAGCGAGTTCGGGAACCAGCAGCAGAAAACAAACAGCGAGGGAGAGCAGCCCTTTCATTCCTGCTCCGCCAGCACAGTGGAAAAATCCTTGGCTGCCTTGCTCGTGCCTTCGGAGAGCTCGGCGATGAGATGGATCGAGTTCGCGCTAACCCCGAGGAGATATTCCCGGCCTCGGACCTCGACCAGCGCCAGGGTCGATTTCGGCTGCAACGGCCGCAGTTCGACGATGGTTATGGCCTTGGTTCCGGTATTGCCGAGCAGCAGTTTCTTTTTCGACAATCCATAAAGGGCGAGGATTAGGCCGGCGACCACCAGCAGGGCCCAGGCCGTACGGAGCAGGGCGGCGCCGATGGTGGGCGGTTCGGCGGCCCAGGCCATCGCGGGGAGGAAAGCGATGCAAAGAAAGGCAAGCAGCGGCATGGGTCACCCCAGGTTTTCGATACGGTCCGATTGGCTGACCACCTCGGTCAGTTTGATGCCGAACTTGTCCCCCACCTTCACCGCTTCGCCCCTGGCGATGAGCCGGGAGTTGACATAGAGGTCCAGGGGTTCGCCGGCCAGCTTGTCGAGTTCGACCACGTATCCTTCGCCCATCTGTAAAAGATCCTTGAGCAGGATGCGGGCCCGGCCGACCTCGACCGAGACCTGCAAGGGCACGTCGTAGAGGAACTCCAGTTCCCGGACAAGGCTGCCGTGGCCGTTGTGGCTCATGGATTCATGCTGGTTTTCCTTGAGCAGCGCGGCTGTTTCCTCGGGGTTCAAGGTGTTGGCTCTCTGCGGGTCCAGCGTCTCAGATACCGCCATGGACTCCTCCTATTCGGTTGTGGGAACGGCCGGTGACGTGAATGGCCTTTTTCCCGTTTCTCTCGCCGGAAATGGCCTGAAAGAGCGGTTGATCCTCGACTAGGATCGTCAGCGGCCGTTCGGGATTGTAGTGCAGGTCGACGATGTCGCCGGGCTGTAGTCCCAGAATCGTGCGGATGGTCATATCGATTCGGCCGGACTGGGCAATGACGCAACTGTCCATTTCCAGGAGTTCCTTGGCGATAATGTTGGTCCAGTTGTTGGCGGCCGCCTGGGTGATCGTGGCCACGGCCTTGAATTTATCGCGCAGCGGTTCCAGGGTGAGATACGGGATGATGCAGCGCATCTGGCCGCAGGACTCGCCGCTCAGACGGATCTTGAAGCGGGTGACGAGCACCTCGGTCTCCGGTTCGACGATACTGACCAGGCGGAAATTGTTTTCGACCTTGGCAAGTTGCACCTCCAGATCGACCACCGGCCGCATTGCATTCTGCAGTTCCTTGCAGATATCGGTCATGATGGTCTTGAGGATGGCGACTTCAATGGTGGTCAGGTTGCGGTCCAGGGCGAGCGATTCACCGGATTGGGACGAACCGAGCATGATCTCCAGCATGGTGAAGGCCATGAGCGTGTCGAAATGAAACAGGCAGCCGTGCTTGAGGGGCATGAGGTTGTAGATGCCCACTGCGCCCTGACTCTTGAGATCCGCCAAGCTCTGTTGAAAATCGGTGGTGGTGATTTCCTCGCGTTCGACCGTGAAATTGCGTTGCAGGGCGTTGGTCAAGCTGGTGGAGAATTTGCGGGTGAAACTATCCAGGATGATGTCCAGGTTGGGGATGCGCATCTCGCCGCTGACGCGGGCGCGCTCGTAGGTTTTGCAGAGGTCGATCTCGGTCGCGGCGACACTTTGCCGAACCCGTTGCTGCGCGTCCTCGACGAGATCGGTGGAAACCTTGCCCGCTTTGATGGCCGCAAGCAGGTCGGCGATCTCTTCTCTGGAAAGTATTGGTTCCACGGGACTCACTGCACGACGAAATCGGTCAGGTAGACGTTGTTGACCTTGCCGGTCTTGAGAAACGAGTTGATCTTGCTCTTCAATTCGGCCTTGACCTGGTTTTTTCCCTGAATGTCTTGTAATTCTTCGAAGGTTTTGTTGCCGATGAGCAGGAGGATGGCATCCCGGATCTGCGGCATTCGTTTGTTGACCTCGTCCATGGTGGCGTCTCTGTCCAACTCAAGGGAGAGCGAGGCCTTGACGTAATGCGGGGTGTCCGAACCGATGATGTTGACGACAAACTCCTTGATCTCGACCATCGGGCCGATTTTCGCATCCTCGGGAACCGGTTTGATCAGGGAAGCCGCCTTGCTCTCCTCCTCCTTGCGCTTTGCTTCTTCCTGTTTCGGTTTGAGAACAAGAAAATAATAGCCGGCGCCACCTCCAGCCAGGAGAAGAACCAAAGCTGCTACGATGAGAATGACCAGCTTCTTTTTGCCGCCTTTTTTCGGTTCTTCCTGTTTGTCTGCTTTCTTCTCGGCCATGTTCGATTCCTTTGCGCGTGCAGCCGCCTAAAAGGGGATGGGGGTGGAGGTTTTGTCGGTTTCGCCTACCGGTCGGTCGCTTCGCAGGATGAAATCGACGCGTCGGTTTTTCGCCATGTTTTCCTTGGTGGTGTTGGGAACCAGGGGCCGGGTGTCGCCATATCCGGAAGCCGACATCCGATCCAGGGGAAAAAGGTCCCCTCGGTGGTAAAAGCTCATCACCGCCACGGCCCGCGCCACCGAGAGGTCCCAGTTCGATACCTTGGCATCGGCCAGGGGAATGGGATCGGTATGACCCTCGATACGCATGGTCATCGGCAGGGGACGGACGATGTCCGCCACTTTGCGCAGGATCGGATAGGAGGCGGGATCGAGGGTTGCCTGCCCCTGCTCGAAGAGCACCGAATCGTTGATCCTGAGGATGATAGAGTCGTTATCCCTCTGCACGGCCTCGACCTTGGTGTCGAGCTTCGTCAGTTCCAGGTCGGTTTTGATGCGTTTGAAATATTGAATGGCGGCCTGCCGTGGAATCGGCGTGAACTGCGATTTGGGCGGCGAGGGGATGATAGGGATGGCGAACGGCACGGGCGCCGCCTTGGTGCTCCAACCGAACGCCTCCTGGATGGAGGTCTTCGCTTGGACAAATTTGATCGGATCCAGGCTGGCCATGCTCAACAAGAGGACAAAAAAGGTAAGCAGCAGGGTGACCATGTCGCTGTAGGTGGCCATCCACATCGGTAATCCGGGAGGTGGGCATTCCTTTTCTTTTGCCATGACTCGCCTCTTTGCTATTTAAAAACCGACTCGCGCTTTTTGGGGGCCAGATAGGCGTGGAGTCGCTGCTCCATGATCCGCGGATTTTCTCCGGACAAGATCGATTCCATGCCTTCGGTGATAACCGTCTTCTGCAGGATCTCGGTCCTCGATCGGGTTTTCAGTTTGCCCGCCATGGGGATGAACAGGACGTTGGCCATAACCGCGCCGTAAAAGGTGGTGAGCAGGGCCACAGCCATGGCCGGCCCAATGGCGGCGGGGTCGCTCATGTTTTGCAACATCTGCACCAGGCCGATCAGGGTGCCGACCATGCCCATGGCCGGAGAAATGGCCCCCAGTGTGCTGAGTATCTCAGCGCCGTTGTTGTGGCGGGCGGCGATGTTGTCGATTTCGGTGGTGAGCATGGCCTTGAGGTCCGCGGGTTCCTGGCCGTCTACCGCCATTTGCAGCGCCTTGACCATGAACTTGTCGTCGATGGAGTCGATGGAATCTTGAAGCGAGAGAATGCCGCCCTTGCGGGCCTTGTTGGCGAACTCCATCATCTGCACGATGAGTTTGTTGGTGTCCGCTTCCTTGATCAGCACGGTTTTCTTGAAGATGGAAATGGTGCCGATCACATCGGCCAGCGGAAAATTGATGAGGATAACCCCGGCCGTGCCGCCGATAACAATGGCGATCGAGGGGACATCGATGAAGATGCTGAGCGGCCCGCCCATGATAATGGCCCAGATCATCAGGCCGAAGGCGACAACAATGCCGATTATGGTAGCAATATCCACGCGCGCTTTCCTTTGCGAACAAGGGGTTGACAGAGAAGGGTGACGCAGCCTCTGAAAGGACTGTACCGAAAATCGATGTCAATCGCAAGAATGCAAGTAAAATGCCAGGGTGGCTTGCGTAGTCGGCGCGATGAGGAGGGGAGCGGAAGGCGGAGGGGCGACAAGAAAACATCGGCTCTGTTGGGACATGCCCAAGCAGAGCCGAGTGTCGGAAAATTGACGGGGCTTAGCGTTTGAGATTGATAAGTTCCCCCAGCATCTCGTCCACGGTGGTGATGATCTTCGAGTTGGCCTGAAATCCGCGTTGGGTGGTGATCATCTTGACGAATTCCTGGCCCATGTCGACATTGGACTGCTCCAGGGAGTTGGTGAAGAGCTTGCCCAATTCCGGTCCCGGCAAGCCGACGCGGATGGTGCCGACCTCGGCGGGTGCGATGTAGCGGTTGGCTCCGGCCAGTTTCAGGCCGCCGGGATTCTGAAATTTGGCCAGCACCAGTTGCGAAATATTGATCTGGCGGCCGTTTGAGTAGGAGGCCACCACGACACCCTCGCCATTGATCGCGACGTTGGTCAACTCGCCGGCGCTGTAACCGTTTTGATTCTGGCCGATGACGATGGAATCGCTGTCGAACTGGGTGCAGTTGAACGAGACGGCTATGTGCGAGAGGTCGGCCCCGTTGCTCCAAGGGGCGAGATCGATGGTCTCGGTGAGTACGGGTGCAAGACCGTTTGCGTCGAAATTGAGTTGCTGCATAAATGGCTGTACCGGCAGACTGTTGTCGACGGTATAGGCCATGTTCCAGAGGTTTCCGCTGTCGCTCTCGAGCTGCCAGTACACGGAGAGTAGATGGGGCTCGCCCAGGGAATCGTAGATCTGGGCGGAGGCAGAGTAGTTATAGGTGCTGCGCACCGCAGGATTGATGGCCACCGCGCCGATCTCCGTGGAATTCTCGTCCAGGTTGGTGTTGAAGGTCAGGGTCGTGGTGGCGTTGGCCGGGATCAGGCCGACGTTGGCCACCTGGATATCGGTCGGGTCATTGGGCAGCAGCTCGTTGTTGTTGATGGGATCGAACTGTTTGCCCTGCACCCGCAGCCCTTCGGGATTGACCAGATACCCCTGTTGGTCGAACCGAAAGGCGCCGGCCCGGCTGTAATAGGCGGTGTCGTTGCCTGCCTCTTTGAGGACGAAGAACCCGACACCCTCGATGGCGACGTCGGTGTCCGACGAGGTGGTCTCGAAGGTGCCCTGGCTGTAGATGGAATCGACGATGGAGAGCCCCACGCCGCGGCCGACCTGGGACATGCCGCCGGAGCCGAAGACGCTGCTCGACAGCAGATCGGAAAAGACGCTGCGGGAACCCTTGAACCCCAAGGTGTTGGTGTTGGCCAGATTGTTGCCGATGACGCTCATGGCCTGGGAATTGGTATTGAGTCCGCTGACTCCGCTGAACATAGCACTTTGAATGCCCATAACAACCTCCTGCGTGGTTGAAGAAATTGGATAATCGATGGATCGTAAAACTGCCGGAGAGCGATGCCGTGTGCATCGTGAGCCTCTCCTCAATTATCCCCGCGCCGTCCGTTGCTAAGAGATGTCTCCTTTCGTTCCGCCGGTTGCCGATCCTTCGGCAAGGATGGGAACAAAAGGGATGTCGGTGAATGCGGACCGTTGACCGCGTCCTTGGTTACCCGGAAGTGGAACCGCTTGCGTTTTGGCTTTTGTTGTAGGCCCCGTGGATGGAAGAAATATTGTACTCTCCCAGGGCGGTGACGATTTTCGCTTCGGTGCCGCTCAAATCGATGCCGGTGACTTGGGCGCGAACCAGAGGCGTCACTGTGGCGCTCGTCCCTTGGGTGCCTCCTGCGTTGATGGAGATGGAATATTGTCCTGGGGCGAGGGTGTTGCCGCTATTGTCCTTGCCATCCCAGGTGAGATAGTGGTTGCCCGCGGACAAATCCGATGCCGAAAGGGTGGCCACGGTTCTGCCGGTGCTGTTCTTGATCACCAGACTGGCGCTGGTGACCGTGCCGTCGACCTTGTAGCCGATCTCCACCGGTTCGCTGCCAAGCGTGAATTCGCTTTCCTCGACCACCACATCCTGGCCGATCAGGCTCAGGGAGTTGAGCCGTTCGGATTTGGTCTGGGCAGCGGTCAACTGATCCATCGCATCGTTTAAGTTGAACAGTTGTTCCAGTTGGCTGTACTGGGCCAACTGCGCGGTAAACTCGGTGGCATCGGCCGGATTGAGCGGATCCTGGTTTTGCAGCTGCGCCACCAACAGGGTAAGAAACTGCTCTTGCCCGAGCGCGCTGCTCTTCGATGTCGTTGTCGATGTGTTCGTGGTGTTGTTCACGCCCGAGACGGTGGTCATGGGTTCCTCCTTGAGCTAAACAAGAACGCTGAGGGTGCTGGCGATGGAGTTGTCGTCGTCCGCGCTCTCCTCGGTTTCCAGGGTAAAGACCGGTTGGTCGGCGGCGGTGCGCTGCGGGGAAGACGAGGGTTGTCGCCAGGCATTGCTTTCCTGGAATCGTCCGTCCGCAGCGTTATCCTGGGCGGCAAGCGTCACCTCCACTTGTTGCAGGTGCAACCCCTGCTGCTCCAGCGCTTCGCGCAAGCGGGGCAGGTGACGGTCGATCATTTCCTGGGCCTGCGGGCTCTGGGCGACAATGTGCGCCTTGACGTTGTCCTGCGTCACCTTGATTTCCATCCGCAGTTCGCCGAGTTCCTGCGGGTAGAGCTTGAGATTGACCGTGCCGGTCTCAAGACGCCTGTTCATGGAAAAGTGGGCGATCATCTGGTCGACCACCGTTGTTTCCGGTACGGTCGAACCGGAGGGCAGGGTGAAAGAAGTCGATGTGGAGGTCGTGCCGCCGAGAGCGGTCTGCTCGCCGAAACGGTGATGCGCAAAGACGAGCGGCTGGGATTCCGAACCGGGAGTTGTGGCGCCTTTCTGGAGTATGGACTGCTCGGCAGCGGTCAGACCCTCTGTTGTCGGTCCCTTGGGCGCAACCGTTTCCTCCTGCTTGGCCTGGAACGGGGCATCCTGGGACTTTCCGCTACCTTCCTCGGAGGTGTTTGGAGCCGTTTTGTTGGGAAGATGGGCGCGGATGTAGTTGTTTTCGATATCGATGGGCTGCCCGTCGTCGGTGGACCCGCCGGTTGCGCCGGGACTGGTGGTCGCGGGCACTTCCTCTTCCGCCTTGCCTGCCTGATGAATGGTCAGGATCTGGCCGTAGGTGTTCTGGACGATCAAGGGGCTATTGGGTTGCGCCTCGGTTGCCTGCGTGGCGGCGGGCTGCTGTTGCGTCCCCGCATTGGCTGCCTGGCCGGGGACGGTGGTGAAGGCAACCGTTATCTCCGGTTGGGGAGAGGCCGCGTCTTGTTGCCCGGCGACGCTGGAAGCCGAGAGCGGCGTGGCAGTGGGTTGCTGCTGCGTCACAGGTGTCGGTTGCGCCATGCCCTGCGGTTGGACGGGCTGGGCTGGATCGGCGATGGGGGTGTTTTCGTTTGCGGCAGGCGCTGTCAGGGCGCCGAGCATCTTGGCCACGGCGGATTCGCTGTCGGGGGCAACAGGGAAGGACGGTTTCGTCTCGGATGCGCCCTTGTTCTGGCCGATCGGCGATTGCTGTGCGGCAACCGAATCGGCTGCGATTGCGTTCATGGCCAGAACGGCGCGGGCAGCGGCTAGCTCGTGATTCGGGGAGCTTGCGGCTTCGCCGCCGTTGCCGTTCGGTGTCTGCTGGACCGCGGCTCCTGCCGAGCCGTTCAGCGTTGCAGCTAAAGCCGTGTCCTTGCCGGAGTCGGCATCCTTGGCGTCCGCCTTGGCATTGGGTTGTTTTTTTGCGGTCTCGGCTGGTTTTGACGTTGTTGCGGTCTGTTGCTCGGTGGCGGCCTTCAGGTTGGAGGCAAAAAGGCCGTCTTGTCCCGAACTGGCTGACGATGCGGCGGCCGGTTGCGCGGCGGGCATCGCATCGACGGGGAGACTGGCGAGGGCTTGCATAGATTATTGGCTCTCCAGGGTTGAAAAAGCGGTCGTCAGCTTGGCTGCTTTATCCCGTTCCATGCTGTTGAGGATTTTCGCGGCGGATTTGGTTTTCATTTTCGCCAAAATGGAGATCGCCAATTGCTGTTCGATCGATCCCATCACCGAGGCGGCTTTCTCGGCCGTCATCTTTTCGTAGACCTTGGCGAGTTCCGCGATCCGTTTCTGCTCTTCCGCATCCTTTTGTTCCAGGAGCTTTTCGATCCTGACCCGAAGCTGGTTGAGCTGTTCGATCTTCTTATCGACCTCGCTCTCCAATCTCTTTAGTTCCTTTTTTTTGTTGTCCAACTCCTCGCGTTCCCGTGCAAAAGGAATCCCTCCTTCTTGCAGGGATTCCCTGATGCGCCGTTCTTCCACGGAGCCGTAGGGCTGCTCCTGAGTCGCATTTGTGGATGGAGTTGCCGCCTGTTCCTCCGCCAGCGAGAGGGTGGAAAGCAACACGGTGAGCACGAGGGAAACGAGAAGTGAGATCTTCATAGCACGCCTTTGGAGGGATGATCGGGACGCCCAACGGTGCGGTTGCACGTCAGGGCGTTTGCCGATGTTTTCGTTCATGGGAGAGGACGGCGATTTCGTCGAGCAGGCCCAGCTCCTTTTTTTCCAGGTATTTCGCGTAGGCGGCATTCTGCTGCTCTTGCAGCTTTTCCATGATCTTCCGGCCCTTGCTCGCCTTGACCAGTTGCTGTCGTTTGCTTGCCACCTGGGCCTGCTGTTTTTCCAGGTCGCTTTGCCGCGTTTCGACCAGCTGCTTGACCACCTCGATCCGATGCTCGAAGAGAAACAGCCGGTCCACGGTGGTGCCCTGTTCCTTGTCGCGCTGCAGGTCGGCATACAGATCGGTCAGTTCAGCTTCGGCCTGCAACAGCGCCTCCTGGAGACGTGCCTCGGTTGCCAGTGCCTGATGCAATGCCTGCAGGGCGACATCTTCGAGCTGGCGGCGGTATTTCAGGACCGCATGCATGGTAAAGGGCTGCATCAGCTCTGGTTGTCGGGCTGGTCGGTTTTTCTGCGGTCATATCCCTTACGTCCCACCCGTCTACGATCGGTGACTTCCCGATCGCTGACCAATTCGCCCATGGCGGCGATGGTTTCCTCAAGGCTCGACGATTCGTCGAACCCTTGGGTGAGAAACGCGTTGATGGCATCGATCCGGGAGATGGCGTAGTCGATCTTTTTGTTGCTGCCCGCCGCGTAGGCGCCGATGTTGATCAGGTCTTCGGATTCCCGGTACACGGCCATGACGCTCCGGGCCTTTCCGGCCAACTCGCGATGCCTGGGGGTGGTGATATCGCGCATCACCCGGCTGGTGGACATCATCACGTCGATGGCCGGATAATGATTTTTCGCGGCGATGCTGCGCGAGAGCACGATGTGGCCATCCAGGATGGAGCGCACCGAATCCGCCACCGGTTCGGTCAGGTCGTCGCCGTCGACCAGCACGGTGTACAAACCGGTGATCGAGCCCTGGTCCTGAAAGTTGCCGGCGCGTTCAAGTAGCTTGGGCAGGGTGGCGAAGACGCTCGGGGTGTATCCCTTGGTCGTGGGGGGCTCGCCGATGGAGAGCCCGATCTCGCGCATGGCCATGGCAAACCGGGTAATCGAATCCATCATCAGGAGGACGTTCTTGCCCTGCTGCGAGAAATATTCGGCGATGGCGGTGGCGGCAAAGGCCCCGCGCATGCGCAGCAGCGGCGATTGATCCGAGGTGACGGCGACGATCACCGAATGCGCCAGCCCCTCCCGGCCCAGGTCGCGTTCGATGAATTCCTTAACTTCGCGGCCGCGCTCGCCGATCAGGGCGATCACGTTGACGTCCGCCTTGGCGTACTTGGCCATCATGCCGAGCAAGACGCTTTTCCCGACGCCGGAACCGGCCATAATCCCCATCCGTTGGCCGATGCCGCAGGTGAGCAGGCCGTTGATCGCCCGGATGCCGAGATCGAGCGGCTGGACAATGGCATCGCGTTGCATCGGGCTGGGTGGCAGGGAATAGAGCGCCTTTTCGTGGGGCAGGCACAGCGGCGGTCCCTGGTCGAGCGGTTGGCCCATGGCATCGAGCACCCGGCCGAGGAGCGCATCGCCGACGCTGATGGTGGCCTGCTCTTTCTTCACCCGGATAAGGCTCCCCGGCCCCAGGCCGCGCAATTCGCCCAGGGGCATCAACAGCGCGCGGTTGTTGCTGTAGCCGACGATTTCGGCGGGAACAGCCTCGCCGCCATGGAAGGGCAAGATCTCGCATAGGGAACCGATCGAGCTGCGGGCGCAGGTGCCCTCGACGACCAGGCCGACAATGCGATGCACCTTGCCGTAGACCCTGATCGGGGAAAATGCGTGCATCAATCCGGAAACGTCGAACATATCCATGGTGTCGGCAGGGCAAGAAGTACGAAAAAGGTCGGCGGTACGAATCGCGGATCGTTTTGAGCGAAAACCTGGCGTAAAGGGAGCACGTCGCGTTTCAACCCATGGACCGGCGGTCGCTCACGCCTCCGGCGGCACTTCGTCCGGCGGCCGTTGCTGCCAGTCCGACGGGTCGATTTCCGGGAACGGCAGAAATAGGGGTTGCTCGGTGAGGAACTCTTTCATGGCAGCCAGTTGCGTTTCGATGGTGGCATCCACCGTGCTGGCCGACGATTCCAACAGGCAGCCTCCTCTGGTCATGCTGTCGTCGGTTTTAAAGACAAGGCGCTCCAGGCCGCGTATGGCGGCAACAACCTCCGGGGCCTTGGCCTCGGCAAAGGCGAGATCCTCGGGGTGGACGGTCACGTAATACTCTTCGCTCTCGATGGCCTGTTCCAGGGCCGATTGCAAGGTCGCGGCAATGATGTTGCGGGGCGTGGCCAGTTCCTGGGCAAGAATTTTTTCACTGAGGAGAATAATGAGGTTGATCAGGTCGCCGCGGCTCTGGGTGAGCATCTTTTTCCGCTGGATGTCGATTTTCCGGCATCCCTCGGCAAAGGCCGAGATGGCCTGTTGAAACTCCATCTGCCATTCCGCGGCCAGATCGGCTTTGCCCTGGTTGTAGGCCTCCAGCCTGAGCGTTTCGATGTCGATCGGCGCACCGGTTTCCTGGTCAGTTTCGCCGGGAGAAGGCGGAATCTCCACCGGTTCCTCCGGCGCCGTCTGGTGCGTCTCTTCGGGGTGCGGCGGCGGCGTTGCGGTGTCGGAGTGCGGTTTCGGCTCCCTTTTCACCGGCGTGATATTGCGCTGGACAAGCGGCGTCGGCGTGAAGTGCGGATCCTGCTTGAAGACCTTAGACGAACTCATCGCTGCCACCCTTGCCCAGCACCAGTTTGCCTTCCTCCTCCAGCTTCATGGCGATCTTGACGATGGTTTGCTGCATGAGTTCGACCTCGGAGAGGCGAACCGGGCCCATGGCCTCGAGGTCGTCCATGATCATATCGGCGGCCCGCGACGACATGTTGGCGAAGATTTTCGCCTTGATCTCGTCGGAAGCCGTCTTCAAGGCCAAGGTGAGGGAATCGTTGTTCACCTCGCGCAGGATCATCTGGATGGAGCGGCCGTCGAGCGCGCAGAGATCCTCGAAGGTGAACATCATCTTGCGGATGTTTTCCACCATTTCCGGATCGACCTCTTCGAGGCTCTCCAGGATCTCCGAGTCGAGGTTGTCGGTCATGCTGTCGAGGATATCGACCACCTTCTTCAGGCCGCCGACTTGCCGTTGCTCCTGACCGCCGACCACGATGCCGATCTCCTTACTCAATGCCTCCTCGATCCGGTCGATGACCGCGGGGGAAACCTTGTCGAGGGTGGCGATGCGATGGATGACGTCGGCCCGTTTTTCCTCCGGCAGCTTGGCGATGATGGCGCCGGCGTGCTCGGTCGCTTGGGTGGAAAGGACCAGCGCCAGGGTCTGCGGATGCTCGCGTTCGAGCAGGCCGGCGACGATCGAGGGTTGCATCTTGGCGATCGTCTCCAGGGGGCGGGACTCGGTGCCGGTGACGAACTGCCGCATCAGACTCGTTTCCCTGCTCTTGTTCCCGGCGCCGGCGATCAGCTTTTTGGCGAATTCCTGGCCCTTGACCACCAAGCCCGCCTGGCTCTCGGCGGCTAGCTCGAAATCCTCCAAAATACGCATCTTCATGTCTTCGGGGATATGCTCGATCTCCGACATGCAACGGGTGACCTTGAAAATTTCCTCGTCGGTGAGTTCGCGCATCAGCTTGGTCGCGGTCTCTTCGCCCAGGCAGATTAGAAGGATCGCCGCTTTTTTCAGCCCTGTGAGTTTGGTCGCCGCCGCCATGGTTACCGATCTTGAGGCAAGAGGTGAGGAAAGTTCGCTATCGCTTCGTTCTTCCTTCTTGGATTAACTTTGTTCATGGATCCAGCTCTTGAGGACGTGGGCGCTGAAAACCGGGTCGGTCTCGACGCCAGCCTTGATTTTTTCCAAAGGATCGGTGGACGAATCCATGGCTGTTTTATAACCGGGCCCACCGACCAGGGAGCCAGCGCCACCGGGCCCGCGTCCCCCGGATTTGGCCTGGAATGCCTGCTCGGCTTCCATCTGCTCCACGGTTTTATAATGCTGGGTGACATCTCTATTCAAGGTTTTCATCAGGGGACGCACCATGAAGAGGTAGAGAAAGAGGCCGCCAAGGAGCAGTAAACCGTAACGGACAAACGGCATGTACTGGTAGAACCGGTTGGCCGCCACACCCTCGCCGTTGGCGTCTTCGGCCGATTCGAGAAAGGGCATGGAGGTCACCTCGATCTTGTCGCCACGGGAGCTGTCCAAGCCCAGGGCCGAGGCCACCATGGTTTCCAACGCCTTGAGTTCCGCTTGCTGCCGCGGTTCGGTCTTGGCCGGCTCCTTGTCCTTGCCCGGAACGATCTTGTCGGCCACCAGCACCGAAACTGAAAGTTTGCTGATAGTGCCGATGGGGTTGGTGGTCTTGGAGACCACCTTGCTGATCTCGTAATTGGTGGTCCGCTGCGAGCGGCTGGAGGGCGGAGTGGCGCCTGCCGATTGATTGGTGTTGCCTTCCAGGTTCGACTGCACGCCAGGGACGCCGCCGGTGATCTCGGAACCCGATTTCTCGTCGCTCACCTGTTCGCTGCGGATGACCGGTTCTTCCGGGTCGAAGGTCTCTTCGGTCTTCTCGGTCTTGGCGAAATCGAGGGTGGCGCTGACCCGGACCATGGCATTCTTGGCCCCAAGCGATTTGTCGAGCAGGGCCTGGGCCCGGTCTTCAAGGCGTTGCTCCACCTGCATCTGGTATTCGAGCATGGCGGGCGACAGATTGCCTGCCATGCCCTTGTCGCCGATGCGCGAGAGGACGTTGCCGTTCTGGTCGATCACCGTGACCTGACCGGGCTCCAACCCTTCGATGGAGTTCGACACCAGATGAACAATGCCTTCTATCTGCGATTCGCTCAACCGTTTTCCGGGGACCAGCTTGAGGATAACCGAGGCGGTTGCCGGTTTTTGTTGTTCCTTGAACAACCGTTTCTCCGGCAGGGCAAGGTGAACCCTTGCCGTTTCCACCGGCCCGAGCGAGGCGATGGTCCGAGCCAGTTCTCCCTGCAGCGCCCTGGAGTAGTTCACCTTCTGCACAAAATCGGTGAGCGCGAAGGATTGCTTGTCGAAAATTTCATAGCCGACGCCACCCCCCTGCGGCAACCCCATGGCAGCCAGACTCAGCCGGGTTTCGTAGACGTTGGTCGCCGGGATCATAATGGTGTGACCGTTGTTGGTCAACTGATAGGGAATGTTCTGTCCTTTCAACCAATCGACCACCGCCGATGCGTCCGATTCCGCCAGGTTGCCGTAGAGCATTTGATAATCGGCGGTTCTGGCTTGTACGATGATAAAGGCGAACAGGCCGATGGTGAGTACGGTGACGGCGGCTAGAGCGATTTTCCGTGAAAGTGGCCACGCCGCGATCGTGGCCACCAGCGTCTGCCATCCGCTTTTGCCTGCCGTGGTGGGTGCGGCATCCGTTTGTTCAGCCATGGTGCGTCCCTGCGTTCGTTAATGCGTCAAGTAGAGAAAGGTGGTCCTGCATCGCAACCTGTTATACCTGCATCCGCATGATTTCCTGATAGGCGTCGATGGCCTTGTTGCGGACCTGGACAGTGTAGCGCAAGGCGATATCGGCCTTTTCCATGGCAATCATCGCTTCGTGCAGATTTTTTTCGCCGCCGGCATGCACCTGCTGCATGGCCTGGTCGGCATCCTGCTGCAAACCGTTGGTTTGCGCCACCAGGGCGGTCAGCATGTCGCCGAACGAAGATTCGGCCTGGCCAACGTGCGACCGCTCCGCTTGGGCCGGAATGAGCGAGGGGGTGACGGCGTGGATCGCTTCCATCTAATTATCTCCCGATTTCCAGGGCTTTCATGGCCATACGCTTGGCCGATTTGATGGTGGTGGTGTTGGCCTCGTAGGACCGGGTCGCCGACATCATATCCACCATTTCCTTGAAGACGCTGATGTTGGGGAGTTCGACATAGCCGTCCTCCTTGGCGTCCGGATGCGAAGGGTCGAAGACGCGCTGCGGGGGGCTCGTATCTTCGATAATCTTGGCGACCTTGACGCCCTGGGCATGCTCCCGGCTCTGCACCGAGGAGTCGAGATGCTCTTTGAAGGGGAGTTTTTCCGTTTGAAACACCACGGATTTTTTCTTGTAGGGACCCCCCTCCGGAGTGGAGGTGGTTTCGGCATTGGCCAGGTTGGCGCTGACGGTGTTCAGCCTGGTGGTCTGGGCCTTGAGCCCGGATGCGGCAATGTCGAAGGTAGTGAAAATATTCATCGCAAGCTCCTGATGTGCGGTTTGTCAATCTTCAAGCAAGTTATGCGCCACCATTGGCGGCATATTTGATCTGCGATAATTTTTTGTTGAGCATGGTCACCGCCGTTTCGTAGAGAATCGCGTTTTGCGAGAGCTTGATCATCTCCTGATCGACGCTCACCGTATTTTGGTCGCCGATGCCGGCCGTATCCTTGGTGACGCTGACAGTGCCGGTGACTTGGTCGAGACTGGTGGGGGCCAGCGGGATGTGGTTGGGTTGGGTGGCCACCGGCCTCATGCCGCTCTGGGTGAGCGCACTTTGTAACTCCTCCTCGAAGCTGAACGATTGCGCCGTGTAACCGGGGGTTTCGGCGTTGGCGATGTTGGCGCCGATGATCTCCTGATTCTTGGCGCGCAGATCGAGTGTCTTTTGCAGCAACTGCATGGTGGTGTCAAATTGTTGGATGCCGGGCATGAAGCTCCTCCGCTGCGTGTTGGATTCCTTGACAAAACAAGGGCTGTTTATCGTTTTTCCATTTCGAGAATCGCGACTTCCTCGCGAGCCATTTTCGCCCACAAGGGGTCTTTGCCTTTTTCGGCCAATTCCTTGAAAAGAATAAGCGCATCCGACTTGTTCTCCCTTTTCAAGGCAAGCTGGGCCAGGCGGAACTGCGCCTGCTCGCCGCTGCCCTGGTGTTCCCTGATTCGTCGGAAAAGCGCAAGGGCCTGCTCGTCCTTGTTCAACTGAAAATAGGATTCGGCCAGGGGAAGCAGCATGTTATGCTGGGGTAGCGTTTCCAGGACATGAGGCTGGGCCAGGGTATCGACAACCTTTTGCCATTCCTGTTTTTCGAAATAGATGCGGCCTTTGAGCAGATCCAATGCGAGCGCCTTGGGGCTGGAACCGGAGGTGAGCAGGGTGAGTGCCTTGTCGAGTTGGCCGTTTGCGTAGAGCGCTTGAATCTTGAGGGCTAGCACAGCCGGCAGATCCTTGCCTTGGGGATAGCGAAGTTGGTAACGGTCGGCATACTCCTCGACCTGGGAAAAATTGGCCAAGGTAAAAAGCGCTTGCATGAGCGGCAAATAGATCTGCTCCTTTTCGGATTCGCCAGCCACTTCAAAGAAATACCGATAGGTTTGGGCAGTCTGTTCGGTCATGCCTAGTTTACTGTAGGCGTTGGCTAGATCGTAAAGCAGGCTGGTGTCGAGCCAGCCGCGGGCAAACAAGGTTTTATTCTGCTTGGCGAGCACCAGGGCTTTGATATACTCGCCACTTTTGACCTGTTGCTTGATCACTCCCGGCAACTGCTGGATCAAGAGCGCCATGGCCTCGGTGCGCAGATTCCCGGATTGAAACCCGCGAAGCAGCTCCATGCATTGGGCGACGCTCGCCTCGCCTTCGCCGGCTAGCGCGTTCACCAGGGCCTGCTTGAAGGCAGCTTCCTCGCGAAGCGGCACCAATTCGGCCTCCACCGCATATTTCCCGTACACCGCCGCCGCGTCTCGCGCGGTTATTTTCTTGGCGGTGTATTCCAGATCCGTTTGCTTGAGCAGCGCCCGGACCCCGCCTTGGCTTTCGGGAAAGGCATTTTGGATCTGCTGCAGGTCGATCCTTGCCCTCTTATCTCCACCGGGAATTTGGAGGTGGCACATGGCCAGGCGGAATAGGGCCAAGTCCAGGCCGGGTTGGTTGGTCAGCAGGTCGCAGAGCTGCTGATAGCGCTTGGCGGCCTCGACAAAGCGCTTGGCCGAGTAGAGGGCATCGGCGAAGCGGGCAAGCGACATCGGATCGGATTCGATCTGCGGTGTCTTGTCAACCAGGGCAAGATAGCCTGTCAATGCTTTGGCTTTTTGTTTGTCGGCGGAGAGCAGGTCGGCCTGACGCAACAGTCGGGTCGGCTGAAGCGATGTCTCCTGGCTGACCGTCTGGTCGTCAAGCAGCCTTGTCGCCTCGTTGGTGAGACCCGCCATCATGGCCAGTTCCGCTAACAGCAGGTTGCCATGCCCGGCGATGGGAGGCAGGTCGATCTTCTTTAACAGGCCGAGGAGTTCGTAGTAGGCGTTGGAATAATCGCCCCTCTCCGCCTGCTGATAGATGAGCAGGTAATTGGCCAAATCGGCCATGGGCGAATCGGGATACTCGATGACGATCCGCTGCAAAAGGAAATATGGGCTCCGGTATTCTCCGGCCCTGACCAGCGCCTCGGCGTAGGCGAGAACCAGGCGCTCCTTGAGCCCTTCGTCCGGTTGAAGGGGGATCTGTTCGCGTAGCAGTTGGCAGGATTGCGGCCATTTTTCTTCCCTGACCAGGGCCAGGATTTCCTCGGGCACCCACAGATCGAGCGCTGTCGGCGGCGCCAGAAAGGCCGCCAGCGGGAAGGGGGGGAGGTGAAGTTTAGGGGCAGCCTGAAGATCCAGCGGCGATTCGTATTGGGTGAAGAAGAGCCGCCAATTCTTGGCAAAGGCAGCGTTGTTGACCGGATTAAGGGTGTCGGGTTGAACGCGCTTCACTACAGTGACGCCTTGCAGTTTTGAGGAAAGCTCGGGATACGAAACGGAGAGCCGGTTGCCCAAGAGAATGTCAAGCATGAGTATCCCGGTGTTTTTGTTGCTTTCGGCGCTTACCTTTTGCGGGGGATAGCGGAAATAAAAGGAGAGCGTCGTGGTGGTGTGCTCGACCTGGCTGACCATTTTGATCATTTTTGCATCGCTCGCCGGCGGTGTCAGCGATTCGGCGGGGGTGGTGTTTGAAAGGGCGATCTCGATCTTGCGGCCGTTGGTCGACAGGTTGTAGCCCGGCAACTGGTCGAAATGGAGAAAGAGCTGCATCCGGCCCGCCTCGTCGTGCCGGTCCACGGTCTTGAGGATGGCGGCCGCCAAGGCGCTGGTCCCGGAAAAAGATTTGACAGCGACAAGCAGCAGGGCGATGATGAAAAGACGATGGTTCATGGTGCTCGTTCGAAGCGGAGAACGGTGGTGCGCCCACGTGGCATGGAAGGACCGTTGCACCCCTCCAAGCAATAAGCATTCCATCCGCAAGGTTGTGGGGCATTGGTCTCCAAGGAACCTCTTAGCCCGCGAGATGCCGGTGCGGAGATGTCAGGAATCATGATCGGCAGAGGGCAGGTTGTGTGTCGTTATTTTGGCACGGGGCGGACGCGAAAGCGGAACATGCCTCGGAAAAGGGGTGCCCCCTGCACAAGGCGAGGGGGTGCCGGCAGGCAACAGCGCCCTGTTGCCATAACAAAGGAAAGAAATGTGACATCCGAACACCAACAGCTTGTCGAGGCGTTTGTCTCCGAAACCTTGGAAACGGTCCGTCGCGTGTGGCCGTATGTGCGGGCTCTTGCCGAGCAGCCGGACCGGGAGGATTTTCTTGCCAAGGTCACGGCTCCGTGTTTTCGTCTGTTTCAATCAGTGAAGGGAGCGGGAACCACGCTTGGCTTCGTTCATCTGGCAGCCCCGGCCGAAGCCATGGAATACCTGCTCGACCGGGTTCTTTCCGGCCTGCTTGCACTGTCCCCGCGCCGCATAGCGCTGCTCGCCGAAACCTGCACCTTCACCGAGCAGGGGCTGGCCCTTGTGCTTGCGGAAAAAAGCGATGCGCGTCTGGCCAATTCCGCCGAGGCGTTGGCCTCGGCCATCCATCTGGCTGCCGCCACCCTGCACGAATCTCTGGGCACCCAAGGTGGCGTTACCGCGCTTCCTCCCGAAATGCAGCAATCCTTTCTCCGGGAAATCGAGAATCTGCTGAACACGGCCGAGCAGGAGTGCGTGCTCTGGGATTTCATTGCCATCGATCTTGATCGGGTGGGAGATCTCTGCCGGCTGCTGTTGAAGCTGAAACAAAGTTTCGCCTTGTACGATTTTCATGAGCCGGAACGGTTATGCACGGCGTTGGAATCGACCCTGACCCGCTATATCCATGGGGAGGTGTTTCAAACCGAATACCCCGAACGAGTGCTGCTTCGCTGTATCGACGCCCTCCGCACGGCCGTCACCCGCTTTCCGGCGGTCGACATTATCAATGTGCCCGATTTGGAGCACCACCTTGCGGCCATTCAAGGCCTGATGCGGCAACCCATCGGCGAACTGCTGGTCGAGGCCGGTTTGGTGGATTCCGCCGCGATCGATCACGCCCTGGAGGTGCAGCGCTCCACCCATGTCGAACAACCGCGCCGTCTCGGCGAGGTATTGGTGGCCATGGGTGAGGTGACGCCGGAACAGGTGCAGCATGTTCTTGACGAGCAACATCGCAAACGGGTGCGGAGCGAGGAGGCCGAAACCGCCTTGGGCGGCAACTTATCGCAGCACTCCGTGCAATCGTCTGTCGCGTCGGCAACCCATGAGGTGCGAATCGACAACCGCAAGCTCGAACGGATGCGGCGTGTGCTCGATCGGCTCCAATCCTTGCCTTGTTCGGAAGAACAGGCCCCGCTCTTGGGAGAACTGCATGCGCTTGTCCAGTCGTGTCGGCGCGAAGCCCTTTCTTCACTGGTCAGCCGCTTGCAGCGGGTGGTCCATGACCTGGCGGTCCAGGGCAAAAAGCGCATCCATTTTTCCATCGAAGGCATCGATGTCCTGCAAGATACCGGAGAGGCGGCCCTGTTGACCGAGATACTGCTCCATCTGCTGCGCAATGGAGCCGAGCATGGCTTGGAGAGCGCCGAGGAACGGTTGCGGCTGGGGAAAAAGAAAATCGGGAAACTGCAAATCCTTGCCTTGCGCCAGGGGGAGGAGGTTGTGATGAGCGTCGAGGATGACGGCCGCGGTTTCGATTTTGAACGGGTGGCGGCGGTGATTGTGCAGCGGGGGTTGGTTGCACAGGAAAACGTGCAAACAACCACAAACCACGAACGTCTGCGCTTGCTGTTGCAACCCACGGGGTTCTTGCCAGACAGCGAACGGGAGCACGGAGCGCCCGTGCCTGGATTGCTGGCCGTCGGCAGGGCTGTTCAGGGCATGCAGGGGAAAGTCGAGGTCGCATCCAGGGAGGGCAAGGGGAGCTGCATCACGGTGCGCGTCCCCCGGAAGCGTTGAGTTGCTTGGGAAAAAGTTCCGCAGGGGAGAAGAAACCTTGATTTCCCCATTTTTCTCTTGATAGAATATCCATTATAAAAATTATCCTGCGCGGAAACCGTCCATTGAAGCGGGATTATTCCATTATTGACGGATACCGTATCCTAAAACGAATGAGGTGAAAAGAATGGCGAAGAATGTATTGCTTGTTGATGATTCCAGCACCATGCGCAAGATCATCAGCCGTTCGCTGCGTCAGGCCGGGCTCGATTTCGGTGAGATTTACGAGGCCGGCGACGGTCAAGAAGCACTTGCCATGCTTGAAAAAGAATCCATCGACATTGTGTTGAGCGATATCAACATGCCAAACATGAACGGTATCGAGTTTCTCAGGGAGAAAGCCAATCGTCCTGGAATCAAAGACATCCCTGTCTTCATGATCTCGACGGAAACCGGGGACGATATCATCGGCGAAGCCAAGAGTCTGGGGGCTATCGGCGCTTTGAAAAAACCCTTCACCCCTGACAAGGTCAATGAAGTGCTCGGACCGTTGATGTAGGCTCGATGCGGCGTGCAGGTTGGACAATTTTCATGACCGGATGGCCTTCACGCCTTCCAAACGATTCCCGGGGGAGAACAGGGTGAACAGTTTTGCCGAAATAAACGATAAGCTCATCGAGTCAACGATAGAGATTTTTACCGGAATGGTGATGATGGAGATCTCGGTGGCCGGCGAACCGCTGGTGACAGTGGGGCCCCTTAAACAGTCGATCACGGGGATGGTGGGTCTGGCCGGCACCCATAAAGGCCTGCTTGCGGTGCATTTCCCCAAGCAGGTGGCCCTGGACGTTACCAGTAGTTTTCTGGGAATGGAGGTGGATCAGATCAACGACGATGTCCAGGATGCCATCGGCGAAATCGCCAACATGCTCGGCGGCAACCTGAAAACCATTCTTTCCGACCGGGGAAAGGACATTAACCTTTCCCTGCCGTCGACCATCTACGGCGACGAGTACGCCTTCAGTTCGCAAGCCGAGGTGGATCAGGTGATACTTCCGTTCCAGGCTCCCTCGGGGGTGTTTTACGTGGAAGTCGAACTTGAGCACTGAGCAGTGGGTGCATCCAAGCAATTTCTTTGATTCGGGAGACCTGTTCTTGGAATTGGATCAATATCTCGTCGATGCCACTCTCGAGGTTTTCGCCTCCATGATATTCATCGACATCGCCGCGGAACCTTCCACTCCGGAGCCGCCGCCGGACATCGAGCAAAACTTGTCGAGTCTTATCGGTTTTGCGGGCGATCTCAAGGGGCTCCTTGGCATTCATTGCCCCACGACGGTTGCCCTGGGAATCACATCGGCGATGCTGGGGATGGAAGTCTCGGAACTCGGAGAGGATGTTAAGGACGCCATCGGCGAAATCGCCAACATGGTTGCCGGCGGCCTGAAAGTTGCCTTGGCTCCGCACGATAAAAAAATCGAACTGGCCATTCCCACCACCGTTATCGGCAAGGCGATCCGCACCAGTGGCTTGTCTCGGGCCACACGGGTCGTTGTTCCTTTTTCCAGCCCGATTGGACGGTTTTATGTCGAGCTGCGCTTCGTGCTCTCGTGAGTAAGCGGTAAATTCTTTTCGTTTGCCTGCCGATAGAGAGAATACAGGTTCGGTTCATGCAAATATTTTCCCGGACATTGCACCTCATCGGCATTCGATGACGCATCATGGCTCGACAATGATCGCACAACCGATCTTCCGTAGACGCCAATTCGATGCGACGATCCTCTTTTTTGCCAATCTGCCATGAAGGCCAGGGAACGATTCAACAAAATACTGCTTGCCAGTCGCGACCGCATCCAGGAGGAGGTCTCCGCCCTGATCGGAAAAACGATCAAGTTTGGGGATGCGCAATTTCGCCAGATGAGCAAGGAAGAGCTGTTTGCCGGAGCCGAAGGCAAACAGGTCCTTGCCCATATCCGTCTGGAGGGTGAAATTCAGGGAAAGGGTTGCCTTTTGGTCGGCATCAAGGATGCCATTTATATCGGCGGCACCCTGATCATGCTGCCGGAATCCGAGTTGCAAAGCGTGCTGGCCGAGCAACAATATTCGGAAGAGTTGGAGGATTCCTTCGGCGAAGTCGCCAATATTATCTGTGGGGCGGCCACGGTCACCTTCGAGGAGCAGTACCCGAAAAGTGTGCGTCTGATCAGGACGGAGCAGGAGGTGATCTCGCCGACTAAGGTGGCGATCGAATCCGACCATCCCATTGCCGATGTTCCGTATTACCTGATGACGGCGCCGATGCAGTTGGAAAACCGCGAACTTGGCCATCTGCATCTGGTTTTGCCCGCCGAACCTTTCGGGTTGGTGGAGGAAAGCGCCAAGGAAAAGGCGGCCCAGCAACACGCTGCAACAATGGGGCCTTCGCCGACGCAAGAGCGTGAAGAGAATGACGCGTCGCAAATAGACGGAGTGTTGGCGGGCGAAACGGATGCAAGCGCCGGAACCGAGGAGGCAGAGGTGCTGGAGCGCCCTGCACCGGAGACCGCAGGGGCTGTGCAGCCAGCGGCGCAACCCAAGCGCGATGTCGGCAAACAGAAGAAGCTCGTCGACGACTTGCTGCGCAGCGCCATGGCCAAAATGAGCGAGGAGGTGAGCGCTCTGTTGGGCGGTACGTTGAAGGTCACACCCGAGGACTGCAAGGCGTTGACCAAGGAGCAGTTCCTCGACCAGGCGGGCGGCAAGCAGATCATGAGCCGCATGGAGCTTCGTGGAGGCGGCGAAGGGGAGGCCTATCTGTTCGTCGACGTCAAAACAGCCGTGTATTTGGGCGGCGCGCTCATCATGCTGCCGGAAAGCGAGTTGGAGGAGACTGCCCGTAACGAGGAATTCGGCGACGATGCCCGCGACGCCTACGGCGAGGTCACCAATATCGTTGCCGGTGTGTATTCGGCCATTTTTGAAGAGCAGTACCGCTCCAAGATCGGGTTCGTCAAAACCACAATGGAACAGGTCGTTCCACTCAAAGTCGACCCCGATTCCGACGAGGTTTTTGTCAATCAGGGATATTATCTCTCAACGGGACGCATTCAGTACAACAACCACGACTTGGGACGGCTGCAACTGCTTATCCCCGCCCATGTGCTCGAACTGGAAGCCTTGCTTCAGATTGCCGAAACCGACGGGCCGTCGCTCGATGCCGGACAATCGGAGAAGGGGGCGCAATCGGTTCCATCGGGCGGGAAGGCTGCCGCAGGGGTCGAACCGGCCCGCCTCCGGGAAAAGCAAGCCGAGGATGCTACTGTTCTCTTGTTCACCGACGATGACGATGAAGCGAACCGGATTGCCGATGTGCTTGATGAGATGGGCTATGTATCCAAAATCCTGCATTTCAAGGATCCGGTCAACAGCGTTTTGACCACGAGCATCCAGATGGTCTTTTTGGTGATGCGCGAAGCGAGCGAGCAGGGATTCGGGGTGGCGATCAAGATCAGCAGCGCCGGTTTACCTGTGCCGCTTGTGGCGGCCGGTCCGGCTTGGACCAGAACGATGGTGCTGAAAGCGGTGAAATACGGAGCCTGCGATATTCTCGTCACCCCGTCGTTGTCCGACGATATCCGACAAAAAGTCGAAGTCAATCTGCTCAAGAAAGCCGCCTGACCCCCGCTTTATTCGCCTGCCTCATTCTCCGTTTCGTTGATCACCAGTTCCTTCTTTTTAATTTTTTCCAACAGCGTCGTTCGTTTCAAGTTCAGGAGCCGTGCTGCTTCCTTCTTGTTGCCTTGCGTCAACTTCAAGGCTTGCACAATCAACTGCGTTTCAAAGTCGTTGACTAGGGTGTTGAAGTCGATGCCGCTTTCCGGCCAGATTTCGGAGGCGGCTTGAGGGGGGGTGGACGAGAAAAGCAGCAATTGCTCGGGGCGGCTGACGTCGTCCAATGTCTGGGGAGGGTTTGTGTGCTCGGGTGAAGTGGCGGGTGGCGGGCCGTTGCGATACTTGTCCGGGAGGTCGTTGTAACCGACCATAGAGCCGCCGTGCAGGATGGTCATATGCTGCACGAGGTTTTCCAGTTCCCGGACATTGCCCCGCCAGGGGAAACGGCTCAAGGCCTGGATGGCGACCGGGTCGAATCCCAGAAGCGGATTCTTTTTGTTGCGGCCGACGACGTTGATGAAGTGTCCGATCAGCAGGGGGATATCTTCCGACCGTTCACGCAACGGCGGGATCGAGACGGGAATGACGTTGAGCCGGTAATAGAGGTCTTCACGGAATCGCCCTTCGGCCACCATCTGCTCCAGGTTGCAGTGGGTGGCGGCAATGACGCGCACATCGACGGGAATCGGTTTCAGGCCGCCCACCGGCTCGAACTCTCGCTCTTGGAGGACGCGCAAGAGCTTGGCCTGAAGAACAGGCTTCATGTCGCCGATCTCGTCGAGAAAAAGGGAGCCGCCGTTGGCGTATTCGATCCGGCCTATTTTTGAACCGGTGGCGCCGGTGAAGGCCCCCTTGATATAGCCAAACAGTTCGCTTTCCAACAGATCGTCGGGGATCGCCGCACAGTTGACTGGAACAAAGTGGTGGGCGCTGCGCGGACTCAGCGCATGGATTGCCCTGGCGACCAACTCCTTGCCGGTTCCCGATTCCCCTTGGATAAGGACAGTGCTCAAGTCGTCCTCGGCAAGCTTGCCAATCAGTCCGAACAGACGCTGCATGGAAGCGCTGCGACCGATTATTCCGTAAAAAGCGTCGAGGGACATGGTTCAGTCGGTGAGGGTATCGGCGAGCTTGCTGGTGGTCAGGCGCATATTGAGGCTCAACAGCCGCATGATTTTTTTCAACAGGGTGACGCCCACACTGGGATACTGTCCAGTGAGAATGTCGAACCCTTTTTTTGTCAAGATTATGACAACCGAAGGCTGCCGGGCCACGACAGTGGCCGACCTCGTCGATTTGTCGATGATCGACATCTCGCCGATGGTGTTGCCTTTGCCGAGACGGGTAATGACCCGGTAGTCGCCGATCGTGGTTTTTTTCAGAACATCAAGGAGTCCCCGCACCACAAAACACATAAAATCACCCTGGTCGCCCTCGACGAAAAGGTACTCGCCACGCATGATTTCAGCATGGTTCATGTGACGGGCGAGGATGTCGAGTTCGTCGGACTTGAAGGCGTCGAACAGAGGGAGGGTAAGGATGAGATCCCTTGTCTTCTCTTCGCTTTCCGAAAGCTCCTGCTCGGTCGCGGTCGTTTTTTTCATGGCAATGCAAAGCGGCGGTCAAGAGAGGCGTGTCGGGTACAATTTTTTGTGCTTTCAGGTACAATTATTTGTAAGATACCACAGGTGAATACGGAAATACAAGGGTCATTCAAAAAATAGTGTCATTATCTTGACAATTTTTTTCGGGCGAAGAGTGTTCGAGATGACGCAACAGGAAAAAGAGGAGCGATGGCCTTGAAACTCGATAAGCAGCGAGCTTTGTTAGGATGCTTACTCGTGCTCTTAGCGTGGAACGCGCCGGCAACAGCGTGGGAAGGCACGGTGACCCGGGTGCTTGATGGGGATTCGTTGCGGGTCAGGCAGGGGGGTGAACTTGTGACGGTTCGCCTCTACGGAATCGACTGCCCTGAGTACGGACAACCCCAATGGCGCAAAGCCAAGGTGGCGGCCGGGGATATGATCCAAGGTAAAAAGGTCGGTGTCACGCCGGTCGATACCGATCGATACGGGCGTGTGGTTGCCTTGGTCGACTACCGGGGACGACAGATCAATGGCGAGTTGGTTCGCCGCGGCATGGCTTGGGTTTACCCGCACTACTGTAAGGCCCAACCCTTATGCCGCACCCTGGAAGAATTGGAGCAACAGGCGCGTGACCAAAGACTTGGGATCTGGAAAGAGCGCAGCCCCGTGCCGCCCTGGGTTTGGAAACACGGCAAGCAATAGCCGAAAACCCATCGGATGAAACGCTCTTTGCGCAAGACGCCTCGTTGCCGGATTACTGTTTCGCGGTGGCTTCGACGATGCTCTGGATATCCGCCCGTGAGATGGTTTCCCGTTCCAGCAGGGCATTGGTGAGAGCATCGAGCACCGCTCGATGCTCTTCCAAAAGACCCCGCGCTCTCGCGTACGCCGATTGTACGAGCTTTCTGACCTCGTTGTCGATCAGTACCGCCGTTTGCTCGCTGATAATCTGAGCGGGCTGGCCGCTCAGCGGGTTGGCTGCTCTGAAGGTCAGCGGTCCGATCGCCTCGCTCATGCCCCATTCGCACACCATCCGCCGGGCGATATCCGAGACCCGATCGATATCGTTACCGGCGCCGGTTGTCATCTGGTTGAAAACGATCTCCTCGGCAATGCGGCCACCGAGCAACGTGCAGAGATTGTTGAACAGGAAAGTCCGGTCGTGCGAGTTGCGCTCCTCCTCCGGGAGTTGCATGGTCAGACCAAGGGCCCGCCCCCGCGGTATGATGGTCACCTTGTGCACCGGGTCCGCTCCGGGGAGCATCCAGGCCACCAGGGCGTGACCGGCTTCGTGGCAAGCGGTGATCCGTTTCTCCCGGTCTGTGATGATCAGGCTGCGCCGCTCGGCGCCCATCAACACCTTATCCTTTGCCGCTTCCAGGATCTCCATGGTAATGGAGGGGCTGTTTCTTCTGGTCATCAGGAGTGCGGCTTCGTTCACGAGGCTTGCCAATTGGGCGCCCGAGAATCCGGGGGTACCCTTGGCAATCACCTGCCAATCGACGTCGGTTCCCACCTTGGTATTGCGGGAGTGTACTTTGAGGATCTTCTCGCGGCCGCCGACATCGGGCAACGGCACCATGACCTGCCGGTCGAAACGACCCGGCCGCAGCAAGGCCGGATCGAGGATGTCCTGACGGTTGGTGGCCGCGATGACGATCACGTGATCGTTGGCCTCGAATCCATCCATCTCCACGAGCAGCTGATTCAAGGTTTGTTCCCGCTCGTCGTTCCCGCCAGCTCCGGCTCCGGAACTGCGGTGGCGTCCGACGGCATCGATCTCGTCGATGAAAATAATACAGGGCGCTTTTTTCTTCCCTTCGTTGAAAAGATCGCGCACCCTTGACGCCCCTATTCCCACATACATCTCAACAAAGTTCGAACCGCTGATCGAAAAGAAGGGCACACCAGCCTCTCCGGCAATGGCCTTGGCCAGCAGGGTTTTGCCTGTTCCCGGTTCGCCGTAGAGCAGCACGCCGGTGGGGATCCGCGCCCCGGCCTCGACGAATTTTCCCGGCTTCTTCAGAAAATCCACAATCTCGGCTACCTCTTCCTTGGCCTCGTCGATACCCGCGACATCCGCCAATTTGATCTTCGATTCCTCGGGATTGATAAGCCTGGCCCTGCTCTTGCCAAAGGCCATGGCGCGGCCGCTTCCTCCTTGCCCACCGCCTTTTTGCGTGTAGAGGAACCAGATGAGGGCAAGAAGCAAAATGGGCACCCAGGTGAGAAGGGCCTGGAAAAACCATGGTGTCCGCGGCGGGTCTTCGGCCCGGACCGCTATGTTTTTGCGGAGCAGGCGATCGAGGGCGTCGTTATTTTGCGGGACAACGGTTTTGAGGAGCGAACCGTCGGCGGCCTCCCAGAGGACCGTGTTTTCGATCAGGGTCACCTTGGAGAGGTGGCCGCTGTCCACCTTTTTCAAGAACTCCGTATAGGTCACGGCGTGATGCCGGTCGGGGGATTTCTGGCAATAATGGAACAGGAGCAGGGCGGCCAGGGCAATCAGCAGCCAAATCGACAGATTTTTATAGAATTTCTGCACAGCGCTCTCCTTGCGATAGATGAGGGATGGGCAATATGAAAGGGATCGATCAGGCACGAGCCCGGGGAGGGGTACCGATCGGGAAGGGCGCAACGATGCGGTCCGCTAACCCGGACACAGGGCAAACATACAGTACGGAAAAGGGAAAGCCGAGGGAAAAAAAGGGGAAGTTCCCCTCCAAGGCCGCCACCTTGGAGGGGAAGGGGGGAAGCTTGCTCGCTCTCTGGATGAAGTCGAGTAGCTTTAATAATAAGCACGATTCGTTCCATTCGCCGCAACGAAGCATTGCATTGTTGTTGTCGGGTAACATTTAGAAATATCGATAGTTGTCGGATTTCCGGCTCCCGTGTCGGTGCGGGCGGCTCGTGTTTACGGCTTATTTTGCGCCATAATTCATAATAAAAGGGATCGTTTTGATGATACGCGGAAAAAGGATTGCGATTGAAAGGGGAAAGGCGATGCCAATGTTTAATTTGTCAAATCTTTTGTTATTATTGATAATAATAGGTTTGTTGCGAATGTTCTTTCGGAAATAACTATTACCGATAAATGCCCAGGTAGTTTATTGGGCTAATTCTGATCATGGTATTTATAATTTTTTTGACAATTGAGAGGAGTTTTTCTTGACAGCCCCTTTGACGGTCGATAAAAAGACAATCAGGAAACAGTCGGACAAACGGCTTTGCGCCGGGTTTGACAGTCGGGCAAATCAACCAAGGAGGTGCAGACATAACAGAGGGGAAACCGGGTTTTTATCCGCCAATAAATCCTGGTGCAACACAAGCTTTCCGGGGAGCCGGAGCAAGGAGAAGCTGACAATGGAAGCTACGCTATTTTTCGTTATCTGGTTGGGTGGTGCTATCCTCCATACGTTGTTCGAGCTGAGAATCAAACCGGTTCTTCAAGCCCACAAGGAAGAGAGCGATCTATTCTAACCGCTTTTTAGGTAGAGTTTTTTATCGATTCAACGATTCAACAAGAGCGCGAGGCGAAAACGAGACGTGTGATCGCCCCGAAGTGGAGGAAAGGTGCCATGGCAAATATCTTGACTAAGGTTTTACCCCAGGAAGGCGGACTCGAAGCGAGCCGATCCGGGGTCTACAACGGCGTGATCGGCTTGTTGGGAATTTTCACATTGATCGGCGTTGCTTTCGGCGTGCATGCCATGTTCGTCGGCCACGAGCATGCCTACGGTGTTACCCGCGAAATACCGTGGGGGCTGATGTTGGCTGCCTATGTATTTTTTGTCGTCACCTCGACAGGTCTTTGTCTTGTTTCATCCATAGGTCACGTGTTCGGTTTCGAGGCGTTCAAGCCGATCGCCAAACGATCCGTGTACCTGGCGATCGCCACGATCATTTCGGGATTTCTGGTTATCGCATTTGAGATAGAAAATCCCTGGCGTATGGCCATATACAACATCATCTCACCCAATCTCAGCTCCAATATCTGGTGGATGGGCACCCTGTACGGGGCTTATCTCTTTTTCATGCTGATCGAATTCGCCCTTCTCCAGGCCGGCAAGCATAAGATTGCCGGCATGTGCGGGCTGCTTGGAGTGATCTCCGGTGTTGCCGCCCACTCCAATCTTGGCGCCGTATTCGGTCTGCTCAACGGTCGCGAGTTCTGGCACGGGCCATACATGCCGATTTACTTCATCGTCTCTGCGATGATGTCCGGTTGCGCCACGGTCATTTTCTTTCATTGGCTCGGGTATAAGATCAATGGTTGGAAGATGAGCGAGAAACTGCAAGCCGCGTTGTCCTCGGTGGCTAAACTGGGGGCGTTGCTCTACATCGTTATCATGTTTTTCACCACCTGGAAATTCATTGCCGGCATCTCCAATCGTCCTCCGGGAGAATACGAGGCATTTATGGCCTTGTTCAACGGTCCATTCGCCAACAATTTCTGGTACGGCGAGGTCGCCTTGGGACTGGTCATTCCCTTTCTGATTATCCTGGCGGTCCGGGCCAAGAACCTGACTGCCATGGCGATCGGGTCGCTGGCCAGCATCATCGGCATCTTTGTCATGCGGTACGATCTTGTTCTCGTCGGTTTGGTCATTCCAGGATTTCACGATTTGAATATTGTCGATTTACCGCATATTCTTCCCTACTCGCCGACCTTGCACGAGTGGATGGTCACCCTGGCCGGTTTCACCTTTTGCGGTGTTCTCTTCATGCTGGGTGAGCGGTTGTTCCGTGGGCATCTCTCGGAAGATCATTGATGCAACCCGTGTCGAACGGAGGGGCGGTCACCGGCAACGGCTTGCCGCCCATCCCCGGCGCCCCGCACTGACAGGAGGCCGGTATGGCAAGAAAAAGAACGGAAATACAGGCGATCCGATCGGACGTCCCCATCTATCCGATCGGTGTCGCCGCCAAGTTGTTGAACGTACACCCACGCACCCTGCGGATTTACGAAAAGGAGGGGTTGGTCAGCCCGACCCTGGTGGGGAACAGGCGAATGTTTTCCGCCGACGATATCCAATGGATCACTTGTTTGCGCACCTTCATCCACGAAGAAGGGATCAGCATACCTGGATTGAAAAAGTTGTTGGACTTCATTCCCTGCTGGGAGGTGGCCGGATGTCCGGCCGTTATCCACGAGCACTGCGCGGCACGGGTGGATCGGGCTGCGCCGCGCACCTTGCATCCGGTCGGCGATGTGGCCGCGAGGCTTGAGGCCAAGGCAAAGGACAGAGAGAATCTGGGAAAAGCAGGGCAAAAAAAAAAGCGACAATCTTCCGGATGATCGAATACCTGGACTGTCGCCGCTCGCTGGTCGTTGGCGGCACTTCGCGCCAATCCTACGGTTGAGCGCAAGGGAGTGCGGTCAAGCACACCGCGCGATTGTTGGGTGACGGTATTGCCCCGCGCTTGAGAAACGGCATGTTGTTCTTGGAAAAAGAAAAGGCGTTCCAGAGTGTTGGGACGCCTTTTCTATTGGGGGTTGGGGGACGGGGCAATCAATCGTCGGTATCCGAATCCTCTGTGAGCGGATTATGAATGCCATAGCGCTCGATTTTTCGCCGCAGGGTATCTTTGGAAATCTGCAATTCGCGGCAGGTTGCCATTTTTCGCCAGCGATTGCGTTCAAGGCTGAGGACGATGGCCTGTTTCTCGATGTCCTCCAACGTTTGCGGCCCGGCATCCTTCGGTGACGCGGCAATGTGTTCCTCGAAGCCGGCGGCAAAGGGTTCGGGCAGGTGTTGGGGTTGGATGTAGCCACCTTCGCAGAGGATGAAACTATATTCGACAATGTTTTCCAGTTCGCGGATATTGCCGGGATAGTCGTAGCGCATGAGAATGTTGAGGGCGCCGCTAGCGATGCCGACGATATCCTTGCCCTGTTGCGCGCTGTATTTCTTGACGAAATGCTCGATAAGCAAGGGGATGTCCTCCTTGCGCTCCCGCAGGGGCGGCAAGCTGATTTTGACCACGTTGAGACGATAAAAGAGATCGTCGCGAAAGGAGCCTTCGCGAACAAGGGCTTGCAGGTTGCGGTTGGTGGCGGTGATGATACGCACATCGGCTTTGACCGGGGTATTGGAACCCAGCGGCTCGTACACCCGCTCCTGGAGGACGCGGAGCAGTTTGACCTGGACGCTTCCGGGCAGATCGCCGATTTCGTCGAGGAAGAGCGTTCCCCCTTCGGCTGCCGCAAATCGGCCGATTTTATCCTTGCGGGCGTCGGTGAACGCTCCCGCCTTGTAGCCGAACAGTTCCGATTCGAGCAGGGTTTCAGGGAGGGCGGCGCAGTTGACGATGACGAACGGTTTGTCTTTGCGTTCGCTGGCGTTGTAGAGAGCGCGGGCGATCAGCTCCTTGCCGGTGCCGGACTCGCCGAGAATCAAAACCGTGCTCGGACTGCGGGCGATATCCGGAAGGATGTTGAACAAACGCTGCATGGCGGAGGACTTGGAAATAATCGCGTCAAAGGTATATTTTTGGCTGAGTTGCTGCCGCAGCGTCGTGATCGCGGTCAGATCGCGAAAGGTTTCCACCCCACCAATGATATTCCCTTCGTGATCGGTCAGCGGCGCGGCGCTGATGCTGATCGGCACCTTCTTGCCCTGGCTGTCGCGGATGGTGATGGAACGGTTGGCCACCGGTGTACCCGTGTAGAGGCTCTCGGCAATGGCGCAGTTCTTCCCGCAGATGGAGGAATGAAAAATGTCCGAGCAGGATAAGCCCATGGCATCTTCCCGCGACCAGCCGGTAATTTCTTCCGCAGCCCGGTTGAACGAGGTGATCTTCCAGTCGCGATCCACGGTGAAAACGCCGTCGGCGATCGAATCGAGTATCAGGCTCTCGCGGATCGACGAGGTGTTGTCACGAAAGGTCTCGATGCCGCCGATGATATTGCCGAAGTCGTCGAGAAGCGGCGCGGAGCTGATGGTGACCGGAATGGAGTTGCCCGTTTTCCCCTTGATGAAGATGGAGCGGTCGACAAACCTGCAATTGCTGTCAATGGCCTTCTGTAGCAGGCACTCCTCGCCACAGACGCTGGAGTGGAAAATTTCGCGGCAGGGCTTGCCGATCACCTCTTCCTGTTTCCAGCCAGTGATATTTTCAGCCGCCCGGTTGAACGAAGTGATGATACGGTTGTGGTCGATGGTAAAAACGCCATCGGCGACGGAAGACAGGATCAAGGCGTTGTTGAGCGATTCCGAACAGTCGTGAAAGGTCTGTACGCCTCCGATCACCTCGCCATTGAGGTCGTACAAGGGCGACAAGGTGAGGGAGAGGGGAAAGAAGCGCCCGTCCTTATGGGTCATGAAGACGGTATGGGCAATGAACGATTTCTCCTCTTCGATGGAGTGCTTGACCAGACACTGATTCTCGCAGAATTCTGGTGGAAAGATCTCTTGATATCTCTTCCCGATCACCTCGTCGATCGTCATTCCCGTGATCTGTTCGGCGGCCCGGTTGAATGAGGTGATTTCCAGCGAACGGTTGACGGTCAGCACCCCTTCGGAAACCGAATCAAGAAGCAGTTGGTAGTAAAGCGATTCGCTGTCGCGCTCAAGGGTGACCAACGCTCCGCTGAAGGACCTATCCTTACTCCATAAGGGAAAGATGGTGGCGAGGACGTCGATTTGTTCTGTGTGTTGCGCCTCGGTGATCAGGAGAGAAGGACGAAAACAAGATTCTTCCCACTCGGTCTGGGCAAAGAGGCCGGCGAGGTCGCCGTCATTCTCCTTGAAAACAAGGATGTTCCCCATCGGAGTATCGAAGAGTTCGGCAAGGGGACGGCCCGTCAACACCTCGGCTTGCCTGTTGAGTCCGACGATCCGGCATTCGCGATTTAAGTGGAAAACGGCCAGGGTCTTTTGAAACGAGTTGAACTGTTTGCATATCTTTGCACTCATAAGCGGCAAGCAACCTGAAGAATGGACCACTTGGTCCGGTTGAGATTGTATGAATTCCGAAGTCTGTTTCGACGTTTTATGCGTTCTGTTCGCGGAGCGAAAAGAAGGTTGCGGGGGCCGGGGAGGAAGGCGCGTCCGCCTCGTTGCCGCCGACTATACCATATATTTGAAAACTTGCTCTTCTCATTGTTTTAGGTTATGTTCGCTCGTTGCCGTTTTCAATATAATGAATGTTGATTCATTTTGTTTTTTCTCGGGCGGCAACAATACATTGTAGCACAGGGTGCCGATGTCGTTTTCGTAACTTTTATTTCTCGAGGGTATGGAATGAACATTAAAGAGTTGGAACAGTTAAAAAATGAGGGGGTGGACGATCTGCCTTCGCTCGAGCGCCGAACTTTTCTGCGCGCCGGACTTGTCATCACCGGTTTGTTCATGGGCGGGACGATACTGTCGCTGACTTCCGTTCGCACTGCCGAAAGCGCTATCGCTGCCCCGCCGAAGAGCGGAAAGTACCCCTACAGCCCTCATTACAGCATGGTCATGCGACAGAACTTGTGTATCGATTGCGAGCGATGCATGGAGGCTTGCGTACAGACCAACCATGTCCCCTCATACGGCTATCGCACCATTATTCTCGAACGGACAAGGGATATCGGCCCCAAGGAAAAGGAAACAATATTCATGCCCGTTCTTTGCAACCAGTGCAACGAGCCCCCCTGTGTTCGCGTCTGCCCCACCGTGGCGACCTACAAGGACAAAACCACCGGCATCGTGGTCATGGACAGTAAAAAATGCATTGGCTGCAAAACCTGTATGGCTGCCTGCCCCTACAATGCCCGCTATTTCAACGAAGAGATTCGAGCGGTCGACAAGTGCAATTTCTGTTTGGATACCCGGCTCTCCAAGGGAATGAAGGATACAGCCTGTGTCGAGGCGTGTCCAGCCAAGGTGAGGGTATTTGGCGATCTCGCCGATCCCAAGAGCGAGGTCTACAAACTGGTGCATCAGCCGGAAACAACTGTCTGGGTCCTGCGGCCGGAAACTGGCGCTTTGCCGAACGTTTTTTATATGAACGCCTGAGCGGTGGAAGGAGAGCGGACAATGAAAACAAATATGAAAACGATATCGGTACTTGGCCTGCTCGTCGCCGCAGGGATACTGTGTACGGCGGAAATCCAGGCCAATGCACCGGTTGCTAGTCAGAATACACCGGTTCAGCAGTTCGAATCCTTTGGCAACACTCAGGTGGTCGCCATCGATCCGATCAAGAATATGTTTAGCCATAAATCCCATGTGGTGACAGCCGGTCTTACTTGCGACAGTTGCCATCCCGGGTTGTTCGAGCGTAAGCGCGGTTCAGCCAAGGCAAAGGGAGACTACAACATGGCTTCCTTGGAGGCAGGCAAGTATTGCGGCGCTTGTCATGACGGTAAAACCGCTTTCAATACCACCGGACCAGAAACCTGCAAAACCTGTCACGGCAGCGACATGAAGCAACCCGAGACGATTATCTTCAATATCCCTGTGAAATCGGTCATTTTCGAGCATAAAGCCCATGTGGATATGGGGCTTGATTGCGCCAGTTGTCACGACAAAGCCTTTGAGATGCGCAAAGGTGCTGCCGAGGAGCATCCGGACAAATTTACCATGGAAGCATTGTATGCCGGGAAGTATTGTGGTGTCTGTCACAATGGCACCGATGCCTTCGCCTCCAATACCCGCTGCACCACCTGCCATATCGGCGTCAAGGGATTCGACCGGAGGTTTGCCGGTGCCGCCCAAGCCGATGCGAAAGACCACGGCAAAAAGAAACACTGATTTTTCCTTTCCGGGGCGGGCGACAGCCCGCCCCGATTTAGTCCGATTCCATCGTTTCAACCTCCTGGTTACGCTGTCAAGTAACCTGCTCGTCCCCTCTGGTAAGATTCCATCGGTTGTTTGCTCCTCTTTTTGGAAACGCTGCCATCTTTCCCCTGATCATAGTTCATTTTTTTGCGTTCTGGTTTTGTCGAACCCACCGGGTGGAGACGGAAATATTCTCACCAGCTGCCTCGATGTTTCGCTATGCTCATGGAGCAAAATGCGCTTGTTTTCTGGGGCCAGAAATAATTATTCGATTTTTATGAATATTTTTTCAAGCTGATCGCGATGCCCTTGGGTCCTTTTCAGCGCGTTTCTTTACTGGCCTTCCCCGATTTTCTGCATAACAGCAAGAAATAATACAATATTTTTAAAAAATATTCCCTGTTTGTCGCCATTGGTAACGGCGTATGGGGTGACTTGTTTTGCGTCCAGAAAGCGTGATCAAGATGAAGTATTTTGCGCCCATTTGATAAATTATCTACCATTGCATTCTTCCTCAAGAACATAAAAATCATTTGTTATAGATAAAAAATACTTCGTCACTTCAAGGTGTTGTTCCCTGCGAAAGGGAACAGCAGTCATTTTTTTAGGGAATGGCATACCCCTTGCCTTAGTAGAAGCAAAAGCGCTCCAACCGGCGAATAACGAAAAAGGGTATGAACATGAACATCTTAACACACAGCACAATAGGTCGATCCGGGAATGATGGCGGTCAGTCACGGATCTCATGGGTGCGGGCGCACCTGAGTCCAATAGTCGAGTCTTGTTGGTTCTGTCTGGCTTTCGTTCTCTTTCTGCTCTTAGGACCATTCTCAGCCATTGCCGTTCTTTTCGGCCTTGGTTCCTTGGCGAGCGCGGAGAATAGAGAGCGGATGACCGAACCGGCGCGGTTATCATAATGTCATTTTAATAATTTCTCGTAAAAGAAGGAGGTTTGTCATGGCAAATGGATTTTCACTGACTGCAGCTGCAGAACCGGAGGTGGCGAATTCGTTCGTGAAAACCCTCTCCGTGCTGTTCGGTTTGCTGCTGCTTATCGGCGTTGGCGTGGGGCTGGTCGGTTTTTTTATCGGTCACGAGCATATCTTCAACAATACAAGGGAGGTGCCTTGGGGGTTGTTGATTTCCACCTACGCCTTCTTCGCGATCACCTCGACCGGGCTGTGTCTTTTGGCTGCGATCAGTCATGTGTTCGGCGGCAATAAACTGGCGCCGTTGGCCAACAGAATGGTGTGGATTTCGCTGATCACCATCCTCAGCGGGTTCATTGTCATCGGCATGGAGATCGAGAGCCCTTGGCGCATGGCCATCTACAATGTCATTTCACCGAATATTACCTCGAATATCTGGTGGATGGGCACTCTGTACGGCTTGGCTCTCGGTTTTATCCTCCTTGAATTCTGGTTGATTCTGACCCGCCATTTTACCCTTGCCCTTGCCCTCGGTATTCTCGGCGCCCTTGCCGAAGTCGCGGCCAATACCTGTCTGGGAGGCGTTTTCTCCACGTTGGCAGCCCGTCCCTTCTGGTATGGCGCCCAGTTGCCGGTCTACTTTCTTGCCTGCGCCTTTCTTTCCGGAGCGGCTGCCGCTGTTCTTTTCACGCATTATGCCTACGTCATTCGAGGCCGGAAAATGGAGCCGCATGTTTTTCAAGGGGTTCAGGCCGCAGGCAAGGTCTTGTTGCTCATGCTGATTCTGGTGGCTGTGTCTACTTTCTGGCGCATGGCTTCGTTCTATGTCGGTGGTGTCACCGATGGACGTCTTGCCGCTGATGCCCTGTTATCCGGCCCTCTGTCCTTCAATTTCTGGGCGCTTGAGATCGGCGTGGGCCTTGCCGCTCCCGTTGTCCTTCTGGTGTTGTCCCGCATGCGGAGCGTTGCCGCAATGTCGACGGCCGCCTTGATGAGTTTGGTCGGCATGTTCGTCGCGAGGCTTGACATGGTTGTCGGCGGGCAAATCGTGCCGCAGTTTTTAGGTTACGACAATCTGCCCACCTATCTCAACTACACGCCTTCCGGGTACGAGTGGATTGTCGCCCTTGCCGGTATCGGTTTCACGGGCATGGCCTTTCTGCAGGGCGAGCGATTCTTCGGTAAAAGCTTCATAGAGCAGGAAGCGCATTGAGACTGAGGCGGGATTGGATTGGCGTTGCAACCGGAATCGGGAAGATTCCGGTTGCCGTTCTACCATAAGAGGATGTCATGGTTGACGAAAAAAAGGCGATATTCACCATCGGTGTGGCCGCGCAGATGCTGGGCGTTCATCCGCGAACATTGCGAATCTACGAGGAAGAGGGGTTGATCGTTCCTCTCCGCAAGGGCAAGTGGCGATATTTTACGATGAACGATATCAAATGGATCGAGTGCCTGCGGGAGATGATTCACAGCCACGGCGTATCCATCGCCGCCGTGAAAAAGTTGCTGCAATATACACCGTGTTGGAACATCACCGACTGTCCCTTTGAAAAACGCAAACAGTGCACGGCTTTCATGGCCAACGGACTGGTTCCGAAAAAAATCGACAAGCAGAAATCGAGAAAAGTGCAGAATATCGATACCAAAGCAGCTTAAACATGTCTCGATGCCTGAAGTAGGGTGTGGGCGGCAATCGGAGTTTTTCGGTTGCCGCCTTTTTTTTGGGGGGGAGTGTTGGGCTTCGGCTGCTGTGCCGATTGGAACGATAGTCGGTAAGAGGCTTGATCTTCTTTCCCACTGAAGTATAAAATATCGCAGGTCAAACAGCGAATAGCGCCGGGATATCGGCGCAGTGCAACAGCCAGTCGAATTTTCTTCCTGGGGAAAGAAGCATGCGTTTCAGAGTTTTGTCTCTCTTTGTGAGTTTTTTCGTTTTCCTTATCGCCTGCGGAAACGGCGAGGGCGCAGCCACGAAGGCGAGAAGCAGCGCCGAAGGGCAGATGGTGCAACGCCTCTTAAAAACCAAATCATGCCCTTCATGCGATCTTGCGGGAGCCGATCTGCGCGGAGCCAAACTCAACGAGGCCAATCTGGAGGGAGCCGATCTCGGCAGGGCGCAGTTGTCCTATGCCGACTTGTCCGGCGCCAATTTGAAAAAGGCCAATCTCAAAGGCGCCCATCTGGGCGGCGCCAATTTGGAATACGCCGATCTCGATGGCGCTCAACTTGCCGGAACGGTCTTTGAGGGGGCACTGTTCAAGTCGACCAAGATTCGCGGGAGGATGGTCAATCGTCTCATTCGCGCCGATCAGGCCACAGAGAGGGAAACCACAGTCGCTCCTGCTCCTCCGGTCGCGCAACCGTCAACTGCCCCCGATGTTCGGGAGCTGTCCGCTGGCGACGAAGTCGTCCCGCCGACGGCGACAGGTGCGGGAGCATCGAATGTTCAGGTGCAGCCAAAGCCCCTGAAAACCATTATGCCCGCCTCTTCGCCGCCCGCCCCTGTGGTTGAAGAAAGCCGAACCAAGGCAAACAATAGCGGGCAAGACGCTGGGGCCGGCAACACCGGACAGGAGGAGTTGGTCGAGCGGATGTTCGATCGGAAGCGCTGCGTTGGTTGCGACTTTACCGGTGTGCATCTCGCCGGCAAGGACTTGGAAGGGTTTGACCTTGAGCGCGCCTCGTTTCGCGACGCCGACCTGCGTGACGCCGACTTGAGCGAGGCCAACCTCAAGGGGGCCGTTTTTCGGAACGCTCAACTGCCCAACGCGGATTTTCGCGATGCCGATCTGTATCGGGCCGATTTCACCGGTGCCGATCTCACCGGTGCCGTGTTCACGGGGGCCAAAATCGATGGGGCCGATTTTAGCGGCGCTCAGGGATTGAATCTCGAAGGGGCGACGGGCAAGCCACGTTCACGGTGAAAATCTCCGCCGGAACATCTTGACCAGGCTTGACATTCAAAACCTTTTTCTGTATACAACAAGGCTTAAATTTTTAATCTTTCATCATTGATGCTTGTAGAAGGAGTAGGAGCACCTCATGGCAAATCATAAGTCAGCTGAGAAAAGAGACCGTCAGGCCAAAAAGCGCCGTTTGCGCAACCGTATGAACAAGTCGGCAATGAAAACCGCCATCCGTCAGGTCGAAGAGGCCCTTGCCGCCGGTTCCGAGGAACAGGCCAAAGCCGCTCTGCAAGCCGCTATTCCCGTGATTTGCAAGACGTCCACCAAGGGGGCCATTCACAAAAAGACTGCGTCCCGCAAGGTGTCCCGACTCACCAAACGGGTCAACAAGATGCAGCCTCTTGCTTAAGGTGGACGCTTTCTCTCTTTTCAGTTTGTGGTAAAACAAAGGCCATGGGTGCTTTCTGCTCCATGGCCTTTTTTTGTTCGCGTGAATGACAACTCCCGAACAAGCGTCGCCCCATCCATTTTTCCTTGGGCATGCGGGCAAGAGAAAGTACCAATAGCGGCAATGCCGGTCCCGCTCTCCTCGGAAGGTTGTCGCATCCCCCGTCCAATGTAGCCGATCGATCTTCGAGCCATTGCAGCCCCACAGGTTTCTTTCATGTATTTTCCAGCACCCCATGCCTTTGCCGAAATGATCGGTTCCTCCGATCTTGTTCCGGTCCATCGAACCATCATCGCCGATCTCGATACCCCGCTGACACTTTTTGCAAAGGTCGCGGGCAACGATCCCCACGCCTTCTTGTTCGAATCCATGGAGGGAGGAGAGAAGTGGGGGCGGTATTCCTTTATCGGCCTCGATCCGCTGCTTACCTTCATCAGCAGGGGCGAACAGGTCCGAGTCGAGCATTTCGGTCATTCCGGCAAGGTGGATGTACGTTCCCCCGTCAATCCCCTGGACGAACTGCGACAGTTGCTGGCCTCGTTTTCGGTGTGCAAGGCCCCGGGTCTCCCCAAATTTTATGGCGGAGCCGTCGGCTTTCTCGGGTACGACATGGTGCGGTTCATGGAAAAATTGCCAGACCGGCACCCCCCGCTCGACCTCCCCGATTCTTCCTTCCTCGTGCCCGGTATTGTTCTTATTCACGATGCCGTGCAGCAAAACCTGACCATTGTCTGCAATGTGTGGAAGAGGGGAGCTGGAGATGCAGAACAGCTGTACTCGCAGGCCTGTCGGCGTATCGAAGAGATTATCAAGCGCGTCAATCAACCCATAACACGCCAATTCGTCGTCCAGGAAGAGGCGGTCGAGCCGCACCGGTTTTCTTCCAACATGGATGAAGCCAGCTTTGCGGCCATGGTGGAACGAGCCAAGGAATATATCCTTGCCGGCGATATCATCCAGGTGGTGCTCTCCCAACGTTTTCACGCCGAATCCGCGTTGCATCCCTTCGCTCTGTATAGGGCACTGCGCCACATCAATCCCAGCCCTTACCTCTTTTACCTTCGCCAGGGCGACATGCTGCTGATCGGCTCCTCTCCCGAGATCCTGGTGCGGCTGGAGGAGGGAAACATCGAGCTTCGTCCGATAGCGGGCACGCGGAAACGGGGGGCGACTCCAGAGGAAGATCGGGCCCTGGAGGAGGAACTGCTGGCCGATCCCAAGGAGCGCGCCGAGCACCTGATGCTGGTCGATCTGGGACGCAACGATGTCGGGCGCGTCGCGGAGAACGGTTCGGTGACGGTGCGCGACCTGTTGGTGATCGAGCGGTATAGCCATGTGATGCATATCGTTTCCGGGGTGCACGGAAAACTCCAGGCCGGGCGGGATCAGTTCGACGTGATGGCTGCCTGCTTCCCGGCCGGCACGGTGAGCGGCGCTCCCAAGATTCGCGCCATGGAGATCGTCGACGAGCTGGAGGTCAGCCGCCGTGGTCCCTATGCCGGCGCGGTCGGCTATTTCGGCTTCTCCGGCAACATGGATTTCTGCATCACCATCCGCACCTTCATCCTCAAGGGCCGGGATCTCTATATTCAGGCCGGGGCGGGGATCGTGGCCGATTCCGATCCGAAGAAAGAGTATGAGGAAACCATCAACAAAGCCATGGGGCTGCGCCGGGCCGTGGAACTGGCGGAAAAGGGGTTTTAAGCCGTGATCGTCATCATCGATAACTACGATTCCTTTACCTACAACATCGTACAAACCCTGGCGACCGCACCTCCCGACGCGCCGGCAGGCTGGCATGCTCCGGACATCCGCGTTTTCCGCAACGACGCCATAACCCTTGCCGGTATCGAAGCCCTCAATCCTGATCGCTTGCTGATCTCGCCGGGCCCCTGTACGCCCAAGGAGGCGGGGATCTCCATGGCCGCGATTCTCCACTTCGCGGGCCGCATTCCAGTGCTCGGCGTCTGCCTCGGCCATCAGTCGATCGGCGAGGCGTTTGGCGGCAAGGTCATTCGCGCCTCTCGTCTGATGCACGGCAAGACCAGCCCGATGCATCATGACGGCCGCGGCGTTTTTACTGGGTTGCCCGTGCCGTTCGATGGCATGCGCTACCATTCCCTGGTGGTGGAAGAACCGTTGCCGGAGTGTCTGGAGGCCACAGCCCACACCGATCAAGGGGAGCTGATGGGGCTGCGCCACAAGACGCTGGCGGTCGAAGGGGTGCAGTTTCATCCCGAATCGATTATGACCGGACCGGGCAATATCCTCCTGCATAATTTTCTCCGGCCTGACTACGAGCAACTCCTTCGCGGCCAAGCGTGATCCTTCCGTAAACAAAGAGGTCGAGCCATGATTAAAGAGGCTATTGCCAAGGTCGTCGCCCTGCAGCATCTGAGCGAGCAGGAAATGATCGGCGTGATGGAAGAGATCATGAGCGGCGAAGCCACCGCCGCCCAGATCGGTTCCTTTATTACCGGGCTGCGGATGAAAGGCGAAACCATCGACGAGATCGTCGGCGCGGTCAAGGTGATGCGCGAGAAAGCCACCTTCATCGACACCGGTGTCGATACCAAGGCGGGCGAGGTGTTGATGGACATCGTCGGCACGGGTGGCGATGGGTCGGGAAGTTTCAATGTGTCGACCACCACCAGTTTCGTCGTGGCCGCCTCCGGCATTCCAGTGGCCAAACATGGCAATCGGGCAGTCTCCTCGCACTGCGGCAGCGCCGATGTCCTGGAAGCCCTGGGGGTGGACCTGAGCATGCCGCCGGACAAGGTTGCGGGCTGTGTCCGCGAGGTGGGGATCGGTTTTCTGTTTGCGCCTCTCCTTCACGGAGCGATGAAGCATGCCATCGGTCCCCGCCGCGAAATCGGCATCCGCACCCTGTTCAACATCCTTGGCCCGATGACCAATCCCGCCGGCGCCAATGTGCAACTCACCGGCGTCTTCGCCCGGGAATTGACCACGGTGTTGGCCGAGGTGTTGGTGCGTCTGGGCATGAAACGGGCGATCATCGTCTGGGGCGAGGGCAATCTCGACGAGATGACCGTCACCGGCGCCACCCATATTGCCGATGGCCACCAGGGCAAGGTGACGGCCTCGGTACTGAAGCCCGAGGAGTTCGGATTGCCTTCGGCCAGTCTCGCCGCGATCAGAGGCGGCAAGACGGCGGCGGAATCGGCGGCGCAGGTTCGGGCGGTTCTCGGCGGCGAGACCGGCGCAAAGCTGGACATGGTCCTGCTCAATGCCGGCACGGCCCTGATGGCCGGAGGAAAGGTTGCCACCATCCCGGAAGGCATCGCCCTGGCCAGGGAGCTGATCGCATCGGGAGCTGCCCTGCGCAAACTCGACGAACTGGTTCATTTCAGCCGTTCTTGAGGGCAATCGGATCGTTCTCCCGCGCCATTGCGAACATATTGCGTGGCCTTGTCCTCACGCCGGCAAGTGATGCCGGTTGTATCCCCTATATTCTTCATACAGACGCATGATTCTCGATACCATCGTTGCACGAAAATACGAAGAGGTCGCGGCGCTGAAAGAGCGCGGCCTGCCCGTTTTGGAAGGACCGGTACCGCCGCCCCGCGGGTTTCTTCGGGCCTTGGTTGCCGCCCACGGTGTCGCCGTCATTGCGGAGGCGAAAAAGGCATCGCCCTCCAAAGGGGTCATTCAAGCCGATTTCGATCCGGTCCGTATCGCCAGGAATTACAGGGAAGGCGGGGCGCATTGTCTCTCGGTGCTCACCGATGTCGATTTTTTTCAAGGTTCGCTTGCGTACATCCCCTTGGTCCGCGCGGCGGTCGACCTGCCGGTGTTGCGCAAGGATTTCATTCTCGATCCCCTACAGATCGAAGAGGCGCATGCCGTCGGCGCCGATGCCATTCTCCTCATCGCCGCCATTCTTGAAACGGCGCAATTGCGGGAATATCGTCTCCTGGCCGAGTCTCTGGGCATGGATGTGCTGGTCGAAGTTCATGACGAGCGCGAACTGGAGGCCGCCCTGGAGGCGGGGAGCCGACTTGTCGGAATCAACAACCGTAATCTCAACGATTTTTCGGTCAGCCTTGATACCACCTTCCGACTGCTACCCCGGATTCCGCAGGCAATCCCGGTGGTCAGCGAATCCGGCATTGCCACGGTTGCCGATATGCGGCGTCTCAAGGAGGCCGGGGTGAAGGCGGCGCTGATTGGCGAGAGTTTGATGCGGGCCGGTCAACAGGACCAACTGCTCAGGGAGTTTTTGGCGGGATGAACGGTGTTCGACGGTTCCGGATCAAGATCTGCGGCATGACCCGGCTGGCGGACGCCCTCTGTGCCGTCGAGGCCGGCGTCGACGGGCTGGGCTTCATCTTTTATCGGAAGAGTCCGCGTTATATCGAACCTGCCCAAGCGCAGGCCATCGTCGGTCGCCTGCCGCCCCTGGTCGATGCGGTGGGAGTGTTTGTGGACGAAGAGTTGCGCCGGGTCGCGGAAATTGTCCGGGACTGCGGCCTGAACCTGGTGCAACTGCACGGTTCGGAATCGCCGGCCTACTGCCGGGAACTGGCCACGCTCGTTCCGTGCTGTAAACTGCTCAAGGCCATCAGGGTCGGGGCGCAGACCACCGCTGCCGAAATCGCCCGGTACGACGATGTCGTTCAGGGGTATCTGCTCGACACCTATCAAAAAAACAGCGTGGGGGGCACCGGTCGTCCCTTTGACTGGACCCTGATCGCCCCGCTACATCTCCGCAACCCCTTCCTGCTCGCCGGCGGTCTCGAATGCGGCAACGTCCGTGCGGCGCTGGAGCAGGTCCAGCCCTACGGTGTGGACGCCAACTCAGGTGTGGAAGATGCGCCGGGTGCGAAAAACCATCAGCTCATCCACCGGTTCGTTACCGAGGTCCGTTCCTATGAGGCCGACAGTTCAGCGCGCCAGCAATAAGGCGTATCGGAATCCTTCGGCTTTCAGTTCCTTTTCGTAGATCTTGGCCTTGGCCAGGGAGGTGCTGGCGAAGATCATCACCCGGTACAGGTTCATGCCTGCCGCCGGGTACTGCTGGATGATGACGTCGCGACCTCGTTTGGCAAATGCCTTGGCCAGCAATCGGGCATTTTCGATCTTCACAAAGGCGCCCACCTGTACATAAAAATTACCCTTGTCGAAATCGGGGATCGGCGGCGGCGCCTTGGGCGGTTTGGGTTGCGGCTTGGCTCCTTGGGCCGGTTGCTTGCCGGGAACCGATGCCACCGTCGGCTCCTCTGTCGTTTGCTGCGCCCCTAGGGCAACGATTTCCACCTTCGCGGTCCCCTTGCCGATAATCCCCAATTCCTGCGCCTTGGTATGGGTCAGGTCGATGATCCGCTCCTGGACAAAGGGTCCACGGTCGTTGATGCGCACCACCGTGGAACGATCGTTCTCAAGGTTTTTCACCAATAGCATCGTGTTCATGGGGAGCGTCTTGTGCGCCGCCGTGTCGCCGAACATGTTGTAGGTTTCACCGTTGGAGGTTTTCCTGCCGTGAAAGGGTTCGCCGTACCAGGAGGCAATCCCCCGTTCCACGTAGCCCACCGCCGAGGGAATGGGATAATAGGTGATGCCGTTGATGACATAGGGGCGTTGGGTAGCCACCGATTTGGATCGTTTTTTGCCGGTTTTGTCGGTGGCGCCTTGACCACGCTCGCGAAAATCGCCGGTTTTGGACGAACAGCCAAAACCGAGGCCAAGCAGCAGGGTGAGCGCAAGGACAAGGGGAAGGCGAGTCAAGAACAGGGATGCCGGCATGTGGGCTATTGTGGGTCGGGGGGGAGCAGATGCTTGAACCGGTCGAGGAAGAACATGCCGGCAGGGCCAGTGGTATGGGGGGTGTACGGCAGCATGCCGGTTCCCTGGCCAATGACGTTGTCAAAGGGGACCTGACCGTCGGCTTCGACCATGGACAGGCGAAGATCGAGAAGAGGCCTGAACACCTTGATGATACCGTCCGTATCCTTGCCAACGATCATCTGTTCCCAGCGGCGTTGCCCATAGCCTTGCAGCCAGATACCGGGGCGAGATTCGCCGGTCAGGCCGTCGCGCATGGTCATCGGTTTTTCTTGGGAATAATGGAGGTTGTGCTCAAGCAGCGATTCGACCTCGGAGCTGGATTGGACGGTTAAGCGCTCCCATGGCTCGATTTCGGGACTTTTGGTGAGCAGCAGATGCGTCGGGGCATCGTTGAAACTCCACTGGCCATGGCAAACCTGACAGGCGACCTTGCGGCCATAGCGTTGATGGGCATGGTCGCGCAGCATCGGTACCGGATGCTCCTTGTTGTCCGCCGCTCCAATCAAGATCAAACCTTGGTTACGAACTTGGAGGTTTCCCAGGGTGGGAGGCGGTTGGGGCGACTGCCAGCCATGGCAGGTCAGGCAGGTGATCGTGGATTTTTTCTGGGGGTGGCCGCTCTGCCGGTGGCAATCGATACAAATCAATCCCCGTTGCTGGTGAAGATCGGGAGCAAGGTCGTGATATTCGACCCCATATGGCCGGGGAGCCGTGTTGTGAGCGGTTTGGGTGGAATACGGTGTGCGATATTCCCAGTTGTAATCGTGCTCGTAACGGCCGTGATAGTCGCTTCCCACGTAGTTGCCGTAGTGGCAGCTCAAACATTGGGTGTCCGTGGGCTTGGCAAAGGCGTGCCGGTGTAGCTTGCCGCCCTTGAACGCGAGATGGCAGGCGCCGCACCCGGTTGCATGGGTCACGGCATCGTATTCGTCTCCCTTGCCGTAGACATGGCAGCGCAGGCAGCGGCGGCGAAGCATGTCGTCGGCCAGGGTGAGCGGCGAGGCAATCGAGGCGGCCAGGGGAACTTCCGGTGCTGCGGTCAAGGATGTCTCCGCGCCAAAATGTCGGCGGATCGAATTGACTTTGTTGGCCAGGGTGAAGTGCGAGGAGTTGGAAGCAGCCTTGACCTGGTTCGGATGACAACCGCCACAGGTGACCGTCATCCGGTCTGGGTGGCTTGGTTGGGCGATCAAGCCATTGTGCGCTTTATCAGTCTGCTGTTCCTTATCGTTCCCGCCATGACAGGCGGTGCAGGCGAACTGGTGGGCTGGATCGAGTTGCACATCGCCATGACACCCCGTGCAACCGGCCTGTACCAACGGAAGACTGGCCGGCGGAGGAGCCTGCTGCTGCGCAGTCTTCTGCGGAACGGTCTCCTCGGTGCGGCAACCGCACAGCAGGAGGAGAATTGTAAGGCACAGGGTGAAAGGGCGATTCATAATCTTGACACTGTACCATAAAGTTGCTACATCAAGAAACCTCAAACCGCCCCTGTGGATGTGTCTCTTGTCACCATGCCGATATAGCTCAGTTTGGTAGAGCGGCTGATTCGTAATCAGTAGGTCAGCGGTTCAAGTCCGCTTATCGGCTCCAAAAAATCAAGCACTTAGCAAGTAATTGCTAAGTGCTTTTTTTATTGGTTACATGCCGGTTACATGAATTTAGCCTGGGTCTAAAAACTATTGGCAGGTGCTTCAAAAAAATAAAGCAGGAATGTTCAAAAAAAATATTCTTGCCATTCCAGTAAATTACCAGAAAAAAAACACGCAGGGTTCCTTCAAAAACATCGTTTTTTTTCAAAATAGGTCAAGGGCTCGGAAAAATGGAATTGAAAAGAATGTGATGGAGTTTGATATGTGATGATTAAAATTTCAATCTAACCCTAGCGACTGGAGAAGGTCAGCATGTCAGAAAACTTAACAATTCCAGAAACTCTTTTGACTCGAAACGAAGCGGCAACCTTTCTTCGAATGAAACCGCAAACATTAGCTGTCTGGGCGACGCGGGGTGTTGGCCCCAAAGTGTGTAAAATTGGAAGGAAAGCATTGTATCGACTTAATGATCTCCAAGAGTATGTGTTTGCCTGCTCAACACCTAGGAAACACATTAAAAAAATAGTCTAAATTAATTGTTAACGGTAGACCAGGCTATACATTTGTTATTTAGTCGCATTTTCTAACTTTTCCAACCGCGCCTCAAGCAGCTTGAGGCGCTCAGCTCCCCCTCCGGTTTCTCTCCCATTCTTCAAAGTCTTGTATAACGTACTGATAATATCAACCAAGACGGCACAATACTCCGTTTCTGATGTGAGTATTTCCGTGGCTTGTTGCAAAGCCTTAAGGGAAAGGTCAGTTGAAACTTGATCTGCCTTAACCTGGAGGAAAATCTGTGATTTTCGCGCGATCCAAGATCTTGAATTTTCTGTATCTTGAGACAGAACTCCCTCCTCGACCGCCCGTCCGAGGATGAGCATCGCTTCATACGTCATACCAAAGTGATCGGCAATTTTAAGACGGATCTCCTCGGCCGCTGGCTTTCTCCCCTTAATCACCGCATTGAGATAGCCGCGATCTATGTTTTGGGCCACGGCAAGACGGACTTGAGCGCCTCTTCCCTCCTGTTGGAGCAGATTGTTTAAAGCAGCCCGGAACTGTTCTGCGATTGCGTTATTCATGGCGTAAAAGATAGAGCATTTGCTCAATAAATAAAAGTCGAGAATACGTCTGGATCGAAAATGTGAGGGGGTTGCATATTTTCCCATCTTCGCATTTGGTTGAACTCTCATGGCGCGAGCTTCTTTTTGCTCGCAATTCAGAACTTATAGCGCGATTGCGCTTCTGGAGACCGTTGCCATGAAGACCTTCAGATGCAAGGCTTGTCAGCGAATTCAACCCGCCAACCCAAGGAACCCAGACCAAACACATTGCAGCCGTGCCGACTGCCAACGGGCACGAAAAAGAGCATGGCAGCGAAAAAAAAGAGCCACTGATCCTGATTATCGACAAAACCAGATCGATGCCCACCACCGGTGGAGAGAGCTACATCCCGAGTACTGGCGAGAATACCGGAAAAGGAGGGAAAAAGGCTCGCCACCACCACCTGATCCGCCCGCAGTAAAGATGGACGGGTTACCTGCAAATTTCTCCATACTTCCGGGGAAATACATCCTAATTCCTGTTGATGGCCAAAACATCAACATGGACGCGATCCAGGTCATTCTTCTCCCTATTTCAGCCGGTTACGATCAAGCAAAAGACGACATTATAGGCAAGATCGCCACAGTTGCCTACGATTGCCTGAAGAACAAAGGACCGGCTCGAACCCCGCACTGCGGTTCGCCATAATCACAACTTTTCGCATCAAGAACCACTCTTCTAACGGCCTTCTTCGGGACTCTGATTGCGTGGCAGTCATGCGGTAATAGTTGAGCAGATGCTCATGACTTGAGCAATTGCTCAATATTAATAATAAAAACAGCACATTATCGACAAATTTTCTTGACGGCACGCTGATTGTTCACCAAATAGTTGACCATGAGTGCAATGAAAGAACGGATCACCCAAAAACAGATTGCTCTCCGGGCGGAAATCTCGCCCGATTTTTTTAGCCATATCGTTCATGGCAGACGGCCATGCCCGAAAGCGGTGGCAGTTCGTCTCGAAATGGTCACCGGAATCAGCAAGGTGACCTGGGTATGGGGAAGCCCCTTGGAAATACGGGAGGCTCTCGAACGGTTCATGAAGCGCCAGGGAGGTCAGGGTGGACATTGAGGCCAGGCTTGCCGCCATTGAAGAGAAGCAAAACCAGATTCTCAATCTGCTCGTCAACACAGAGGTGGCAACGGGGAAGACCATGACCCTCAAGGAGGCGGCCAAGTATGCCGGCTACTCCCCGGATCATTTCAGAAGATTGGCGGTCGAGCAGCATTTGATCCCTTTTGCCCGACCTTCAGGGCAGCAGAAAGGCAAGATTCTGTTTCGTAAGACTGACCTGGATCGTTTTCTAGGCGAGGACAAGGACGAGCAACCCAAGCAGCTTGGTCGCCGGAGAAAATCGAAGAATATTCAGATCTGGTAAGCCAATGCCATCCAACCGACATTACAACACATTGACCCGCTTCATCGCACCAATTTGAAAAAAGGAGGCGGGTATTTCAAACAAATTCTTTTCCTCAGAAGAACCTCCAGGAAACCTGCTCAAGCATCGCTGCTTTGACTCGCTGCCGGCGCATATACGGCAAAAGATTGAGGCTTTTGAGCAGACCCCTCGGTTTCCAGACTGGCCGGAGAAGACTCGCGGCATCCCCAATGTGTGCCTGCGTTCCGCACTGTTTGCGGTGATCAAAAGGGGGCGGCGTAGAGCCGTCATAAATGAACCCATCGCCTCACTCAAGGGAGTGACGATTCATTACACCGGCTGGCGATTGGACCAGGGCGATTTTGATGTCCTGGCGCAAGCGCTCCATTTCCTTGCTCGAAATCCCGATCCAAAAGCGCGGCAGTGTCTCCGCATCAGGGCAAAGCCCTTTCTCGCAGCCATTGGACGGCAAAGCGGTAAATCAGGCCGGGAATGGCTGAAACAATCACTGCGTCGGCTGGCCGGCTCGACGCTGGAGATCAACATTGATCTCCAGCACGGGCCGCAGCAGGGGAGCTTTGTCTACACCGGCCCGCTTATCGATGAATTGTGCTCAGGCGATGAAGAGCGGTCCTCGGTCATCAGCATCAATCCCAGATTAGCCGGTCTCTTCGATGTCGGCTGGACCCGGGTGCAGTGGCAGCAGCGGCTGCAACTCAGAACCGATCTCGCCAAGTGGTTGCATGGCTTCTATGCGAGCCATAGATCGCCCTTTCCGGTGAAGGTCTCCACCCTGAAGCATCTGTGCGGCTCGGAGTGCGCCCGCCTGGTTGACTTTCGCCGGGGCCTGCGAAACGCCATGAACGAACTGATCGAGGTCGGTGCAATTTTGGGATGGAGTATGGATCAGGACGACAAGTTGACCCTGGTCCGCCTCTCGCCAATCCCCCCGCAATGATGGGGGGCACAGCAGTCACCTTTGGGGGGCATTACACTCACAAACCGTGGGCATAGCAGTCACAGCGGTGGGCATTACACTCACAAAAAAGGGGGCATTACACTCACAAAAAGGTGGGCATTACACTCACAGCTGCTCAATTTTTTCAGCCTCTAACCTACTGCAAAAACTGGATTTTTTCTGAGGGTCCCGACCCCTCTAATCTTTTTTTAATCTTTTTTTAATCTTAAAAGAAGGGCTGATTACCCTCCATCTCCCATGACAGCACCGAGCGCCATCCAGACAACCACCGACCATGAAACCTGGCTCACCGCCATGGATTGGGTCCGCTTCCACATGCACATTGTCCATTGGGTGGCGAACCCGTATCGCCCGTACATGGCAGCGGATGAGGACGACCTGTTCCAGGAGGCCATCATGGCGGCGGCACAAGCACTGATCGTGGCGCGGAAGAAAAACTCCCCCCAGAAGCTGACGCCTTTTTTTCGCGTCATCTTCAAAACCCACTGCCTCAAAATGGCCGCTGGTGTCCAACCGGTTCACATGCCGCATGACCTCCTGCCTTGCCCTGCACTCCAAGAAGAAGCGGACGATCCTTTTGAACCATGCCCTGGGGAGATCGAGAGAGCCCTCCAGGGGATCAAAGGCCGAAAACGCGAGGTCTGCGCCTGGATCCTCCAGCAAGAGTTGCCAGTGACCACCCTTGAGGTGGCCCGGCACTTCAACGTAAGCCGACGGCAGGCCTGCCGTCTTCTCCACAACACCCTCCTTCAACTGACCGAGGCCAACTGATGAACGACCATTGCCCAACTATCACCGATTTTGCCCGTCAATCACCCATTCCCAGGACAATCCTGCTGCTCATGGAGCGTGAGGAGATCATCCAGGATCCGCTTACCCAGGAAGACCTGATCGGCCTGCACCTGGTGGAGCAGATCTGGGGCAACAGGGCTGTATTGCGTGCACAACTCAATCGCATGTCACTGCATACCAGGGAACGATTCATCCGAACCGTGGCCTTGAACAGCAAATGGGAACGCTACGCCTACTCCCGTTACTTCAACCAGGAACCAGAGAGCCGTCTTTCCCTGACACAAGTCATCGAAGAAATCCAGATCACCTTCCGCTTCGAGATGAACCGAAAACAGATCAACCGCATCCGAAAAATTCGCACCCAAGCGCAGGTCGCCAGGCACCGGGAAAAGAAAAAAAAGGCACTGGAGGTTCTCTTACAAAGCACAAACTAAGAAGTAAGAAACAACGTTTCTTGGTGATTACCAAAGCCCATCCAAGTGGCTCGACAACGAAAGAATCAAAAATCAGGTCACCACCCCGGAAAAAAGAGAGTGAGGAAACCATGAACCTACACCTGATCTGCATACTGGCCCTCGGCCTGCTCCTGAACGGATCCCTGCTTATGGCCAGGGAGATTCGCCAGGAACGCTTGTCCCTGTTGAGCGAGACTGTGCGCTTGGCCGACCAGGAGACTTTCGTCCTCACCCGCACCCTCAACCACCGCCAGCCCGCCTGCGAGGATAGGGCCGCAAAGGCCACGATTGCTTGCCAGTTTCCGGTGGCACATTTCCAACTCGGCAGCGCCGAGTTGTCACAGACTGAACAGACCTCGCTGCTCGCCGCCCTGGCTCGCTGCGCCATTGCTCCGGGAACCGGCTTGATCGTCATCGGTCACACCTGTTCGCTGGGCACGGAAGAACGCAACCGCGTCCTCTCCCAAGAGCGGGCAGAGCGAGTAGCGACGGTTATTCGCTCCCACGGCTACACCGTCTCCGAAATAGCGGCCATGGGCTCGCAGCACCCCCTACCCGGCAACGAAGGCCTGGCCAGCAACCGGCGAGTCGAACTCGCTGTTATCCAGCCGTAACCTGCCTGAACGGCAGATATTTCAAACACTCTTTGAAGGAGACCACGATGAAGCCAATGCACCGCTTCCGCAAACATTTGCACATGACCACCTGGATGGCTGCTGTGCTGTTTTCCCTGCTCAAGGCAGGAAACAGCCTGGCCATGACCGTACCCCCAGCCGGCCCC
>Ga0074195_1000204_pt1 | contig 143470 bp, 138 predicted proteins | sample EPASupsiteHSE623_FD_64525 | JGI IMG/M metagenome (GOLD analysis project Ga0074195, IMG submission 64525) | Bioremediated contaminated groundwater from EPA Superfund site, New Mexico - Sample HSE6-23 | ecosystem: Environmental > Aquatic > Deep subsurface > Groundwater > Contaminated ...
TCTGCAAGTTATTCAACGTATTATTGCGGTAGCGGACCAAATGCTCGGAAGTGGGTTATGGGATAAGATTAAACATAAGTTCTCTTAATTTACACCCTCAATCAACTGATGTTGCTGACCTATGAGATTTGTCATAACAATAAAACCGCCAATGGCGGGTTTCAGGGTTTCGAAAAACTCGAAACCCTGGCAGAGCGAGCAAAAAAGGTTAAGAGCAAGGCAATCGGGAGTTCCGTGATTGAGGCGGCTTAAGGTGTGGGGACACACCCCTAACAGGGAATGTCCCCGTAACAAGTACGGCGATTGAACAGGGCTTCCGAATTAACGCAGCTATTAGTCTTTCTTGACGGTCTGAAAACCGCCAATGGCGGTTTTTTCTCTTATCGAAGATACCTAAATCTGTTAAAATGACTGCAAGGAGGACGAGATGGTAAAAATTAGGCGGAGTAAAACTTATTAATGATGAGAGGAATAGCAATCCATGGTAAATGAGATATTTCTTTCTGTCGAAGGATTATACAATATTGGCATCATGAATCTTGATACAGGAAAACCAGCAGATGGTTTGCTAGAAATGCTTCAGAAGGTGAAGGGGCAAGATGGATCGGAATTGTTCAAGGCGGTCAATATTATCAATGAAGACGAACTCAAGGCATAAGTTAAGGAAAAGACAATCGATATTGGAATTATTATACCTGATGATTATTCGAAAAAATTGTCAGCTCAAGATGGTAAGAATACGGTGAACCCAGCTGTGGTCAGCTTTTATGGAAGCATCGGGAATTTTAGATATACTGTGGCAGCCGTAATGTCAGCTGACGTAATCTACAAGCAAGGCATGGAGGTGGCAAAAATAGTTTTGCCATCCACGATAGCCGAGAATTTTCTTGAAAAGAAACAACCTTTGAATGAATTTGAAGGCTATGTTCCCGGCTTAATATCGCTGGCTGTTTTAATGATTCTTTTTTCTGCATCCGCCACAATTGTAAAGGAAAATGAAAAGAAAACCCTGATAAGGTTAAAACTTAGCCGACTGGGAGCGTTTAATTACCTAACTGGTGTTTGTATTGTGCAAGCAATTGTGGCAGTTATAGCCGCGGTTATAAAATAGCATTTTAATATACCAAATCGGATATTACAAAAGATGATTTAGTGTCGAAATAGAAAGTATTTTTGTATTAAACCTACGCAGGATAATCCTGGAAAATTGTCGAATAGAAATACCAGTTTAATACAGCATATCAAGTTATGGGCAATTAATTGATAGTAAGATAGATTTGCAAATTTAGAGGTTCGTATCGGGGATAGATCTGATTGCAATCGGGAGGTTGGCGCATTGACTGATGAAAATCGCAGCAGAGAAGAACTTATTAATGAGCTGATAAGACTGCGGCAAGAAAATCAAGAGCTGAAAGCTTCCGTCAAACAATATAGCTATGAGCACAAGCGGTCTGAAAAGGCACTAAGTCAATCCGAGGAACGCTTACATGCTGTTGTGGAAAATATGATGAATGCATTCGGCATATTTTCCACAATCAGGAAGGAAGAGGGAAATATTGAGGATTCTATGCTTGAGTTCGTGAACGAGGCTGCCACTAGTAACAGCTGGGACTCCTATTATAGAAAATACGATAATAATGCTTACGATTTTGAAAACGCAAGAATGAGCCACGGCGTCATATCAACATGGAGAGATATCGCCGAGCGTAAGCAGGTTGAAGAAGCACTGCGGCAATCAGAGGATAGGTTCTTTAAAGCTTTTCAATCAAGCCCGATGATGATGGCCATAGTAAATATTATGGATGATTGCTATATTGACGTAAATGATTCATGGCTGATGGCTTTTGGCCTTACCCGGGAGGAAATTTTAGGTCATTCGCATAGAGAGCTGAATCTCTGGAGTAATCCGGAGGATTTGCTTGAAAAGGCATTGGAGTTAGAAAAAAATAGGAGGCTCTACAACTACGAACTCTCGTTTTATAACACTAATAATCAACTCCACACAGGTTTAGCTTCCTCGGAGACTATCTATGTGAATGGTATGGCTTGCTATCTACATACTATGCTTGATATCACCAAACAAAAGCTAATTGAGAAGGAAATCGCCCGCCTTGAACGCTTAAATCTTATCGGACAGATGGCAGCCAGCATCGGACACGAAATCAGGAATCCCATGACTGCAGTGCGTGGGTTTATACAATTATTAAACGAACAGGAATGCTATGCGAAAGATAAGATATACTTTGATCTAATGATTGAAGAATTAGACCGGGCCAACGAGATTATTTCGGAGTACTTAGGAATGGCTAGGGATAAAATCATTAACCTCCAGCCGCAATCTCTTGACCAAGTAGTTAAGGCTATTTGTCCAATGCTTGAGGCTGATGGGAATTATAAAGGGATGAAAATAAAACTGGATTTACGTAACCCGCCCATGCCGCTTATTGATCAGAATGAAATCAGACAGTTGATTCTCAACATGGCCCGCAACGGTCTGGAAGCGATGTCACCGGGGGGAACATTAATGATTGGTACGACAGCGGAAGACAATGCAATTGTCCTGTCTATTAAAGACCAGGGTCATGGATTAGCCCGCGATCTGTTAGATAAGCTGGGAACTCCTTTCTTAACGACTAAGGATAAAGGTACCGGTCTGGGTCTGGCTGTATGCTATAGCATCGCTGCGCGTCATAATGCCAGGATCGAATTTGAGACTGGACCTGAGGGAACAACGTTCAAAATTTGTTTTCCTATACCCATGAAACAGGTCTCGCTCTTTGGACAATAAAGTATTGCGAGCAAAGCCGTTAATCTATTTTGGATCTTATTTAATGTAATTCAATTGACAGCTTCAAAGGTAAGGTTGCAGCATATTTATATAGAACAGTGAGGAGGAGCAGAATTGATCGATGAACGTCGCAGCAAAGAAGATCTTATTAACGAATTGATCCGATTGCGTCTGCGTGTCGAAGAACTGGAAGCACCCCCAAATAATATAATGGAGTTAGAGCAAAAAGTCGAGGATTATTCGATGGAACTGAATAACAGAAATAAGGAATTGCGATGTGACTCGGCTGGAACAGTAAGTGGTATATCCTGTGTTGCGCCTTTTGAAGTTGTTGAAATAGGAGGTAAGCGTTTTATGTTGACCAGACCTGCAGACGTAACTCCACCTGAGCAGAAGGAAGAAGCACTGCGACAGTCGGAAGAGAAATTCGCTAAGGCTTTCTATGGAATACCGATTATGATGAACTTGTGTACTGTTGATGAAGGGAGATACCTGGACTGCAACGAAGCATTATGTTCTTTGACCGGTTTTACTCGCGAAGAAATTATCGGCCACACTTCTAAAGAGCTAAACCTTTTTGCTGACTATGGGAAGACGATAGAGCACATCGCCAAACTTTTGAAGGATGGATGGATCGAGAATGCTGAAGTTGACATTCGCACCAAATCAGGAGATATCCTCAATTGTCTTTGTTGGAGTCAATTGCTTGATTTAAATGGGAAGCTTTGCCAAATAACTGGTCATATTGATATTACCCAGCAAAAACGAGTTGAGAAAGAAACTGCTCGCCTTGACCGCTTGAAACTCATCGGAGAAATGGCGGCCAGTATCGGACATGAAATTAGAAATCCGATGACCTCTGTACGCGGGTTTTTGCAGTTGTTGAATGAAAAGGAGTGCTATAAGGAAGATGAGACTTACTTTGTAATCATGATTGAAGAGCTGGATCGGGCTAATCAAATCATTTCAGAATATCTAAATATGGCCAAAGACAAAATGGTTTCACTGCAGCCCCGCTACCTTGATGCACTAATCAACTCCCTGTACCCGATGATTCAGGCTGATGCGAATTATAAAGAGATCCAAGTTATTCTTAATCTGGGCAAACCTCCAATGCCCCTAATTGATGAAAAGGAAATCTGCCAGATGATTCTCAATCTGACCCGCAACGGGCTGGAGGCAATGTCAAATGGAGGAATACTTACCATCGGAACCGCGACTGAGGGGAACGATATTGTTCTATATGTTCAAGACCAGGGACCAGGGCTGGCCCCAGATGTAGAAGATAAACTCGGGACTCCTTTCGTCACTACGAAGGATACCGCTACAGGACTGGGCTTGGCTATATGCTATAGCATCGCTGCACGTCACAACGCCAGGATCGGCATTGAGACCGGATCTGAGGGAACTAAGTTTAAGATTTACTTCCCTATGCCTATGGAACAAATTGCGCTCTTTTAATGAAAGGTATGTATGGTCCAGGCACCACACATATAAACAAAAAGGCCGGGGGAGGGTTAACCGCCCGGCCGTTGCATAGGAGAGTTACGAAAAAGGGGAGGTAGAATGTATTTCCAATATAGACCTCAATTATTAGAATACCCTGAGAATATGATTAAAATTAGCTTAAAATAGCAATATCAGGTCAACAAACAATGGCTGGGGAACCTGGCTTTTTTGGTTTTCAGGGCCGAGGCTGAGGTTAAATGAAAAATACAGTAAGGCCCCCAATTGTCCCATATTACAATTATCAGAAAACAAAAAATCCCGCCGGCTACGGCGGGTTCTTTGTTTTGTTTGGTGGGCCATGAAGGACTTGAACCTTCAACCTTGTGATTAAGAGTCACCTGCTCTGCCAATTGAGCTAATGGCCCAGGACGGTTATTTACAACAATTAAGATTATAACCCCTGAGTTTAAATAAATCAATATCGAACAGGAAATATCTGCTGAATGCAGAACTATTAGGAGACAGGGGGAGATATTATGCAGGATTTGACTATTACTAATAAATATAATGAAAAGCTGGCTGCATATTTGTTTGAACCACCGGCAAATGGACGATATATGATGGTGATATGTCACGGATTCAGAGGAGCCAAGGAAAATGGAGGCAAAGTATTTGCCTTTGCGAAAAAGCTTCAGGGATTAGGTTTAGGTGTCCTGGCGTTTGATTTTAACGGCAGCGGCTGCAGTGAAGGCGATTTCTTAAATAATACTCTATCACGGCAGGCGGATGATCTGCGGCAGGTTATTGATTATGTAAGTGATAAGTTCTCGTTGCCGATAATTCTGCTCGGCAGGAGTTTTGGGGGAAGCACTATTCTGGCTGGAGGAGCTGGTGATTCAAGGATTGCTGGCTATATACTCTGGTCGACTCCAGTATTCATGCAGCAGACCTTTGCTGCGATCCTGCCTGAAGAAATTAAGCAGCTGCAGCAGGGCAATACCGTTAGTATAAAGGATGAAGCCGGGGAGTATTGGCTTCATCCTGATCTAATTTTGGATTTTACCCAACACGATATGGATTCCTATCTGCATAGGATTAAATCGATACCGACGTTAATTGTTCATGCCAATGATGATGAGGTGGTAGATTCGTCCAACGCTTTGCATATGATAGGTAAATTAGAGAACTACAGCGTTTGCATGTTGGACCATGCCGGACACAGGTTTCTTGATAAGGTAGCCGAAAGAGAGGCTATTACCATTGACTGGTTGAAGGATACCTTCAGCTTATGACTTGGGGATGTATTTGGCAAAATTATCGAGAGTAAACCACCCGGGGACCCTAACCCTGGGGATAAGGTAAAAGTTGTTCTTGGGTGTAGCGTTACCGTATACAACCGTAACCGCTGAAGTATAACCGGCATCTCTAACTATTTGGGGTGTATCTTCGCCATATGCTCCGCTGGGGTAGCAGAACGATTTGACCGTGACACCCAATTTATTCTCGAGTATCTTCTTTGAACCAATGATTTCGTCAGACTGAACAGATGCACTCGTCTTTTTAAGATCTTTGTGATTCTGGGAGTGACTGCCTATTTCCATGCCTTCTGCTTGTATTGTTCTAATCTCCTCCCAGGTTAGGTAATTATATAGACCCGGGAACGAAGTGATAACATATATAGTGCCAGTAAAACCATGTTCCTTCATAATGGGCCAGGCTTTAGTATAAAACGACTCATATCCGTCATCAAAAGTTATAACTATAGTCTTAGCCGGAATTTGTCCACTGACCAACATTCCCAGGGATTCAGTCATAGTTACAGTATGATAACCGTTTTGGGATAGGTAATTCATTTGGTCACGAAATTTCTCTGTCGGTACATAGAGACTGTTAGGACCATTACCGATTTCATGATACATTAGAATAGGAACCGAAACGGCCATAGGCTTATGGTTGAGAGGTGAAGTCGACGGCTTTTCCGCCTGGCCGGTTATAGGATCGGGGGGAGCCAGCTCCGGAAGAGGAGTCTGATTCTGCGTATCAGTACTGGATATTTGTACATCACCGCCAGATTTGCTATCGAGATATATTCCCATACCAAAATTGAGACCTATAACAACGCCAATTATTAAGATAGGGAATAGGTACACCAAATACTTTTTCAAGATTAATCCTTCCTTGTAACTGGATGTAAAAAAGCCACCCCATGGCAGCTAATTAAGTTTAGATGGTACGCCCGAGAGGAATCGAACCTCCGCACCCGGCTCCGGAGGCCGGTGCTCTATCCACTGAGCTACGGGCGCACACTGCGTACTGATTATATCAGAATATCCTAAACAGGTCAAAGGCTTAGGTGTTATATCCTCAACAAACTTTCAGCTTGCATTCAGTAAAGTTTCAGCTTAGATATGGATAATATAGACATATTCATAAATCAGGGCAGATTTATTTAGATCAGACCAATAAAATACATATATGGAGTGGTGAATATTTATGTCAGAAACCCCGAAAATTCCAACAGAAAATGGGCATGTGCATATCGACGATGATGCTCTCGAATCCAGCTCGGCGCATGCCCCCTTGGATCCGCAGCAAGTTAAAAAAGTGCTGATCAAAAAACGTATCCAGGGGATGTCCACCTCGAAGAAGATTATATGGCTGGTGGTCATATTGCTGCTCATTGGAGGATCAGGCTATGGTTACTACAAAGTGAAAAGCAGTAAAAGTACCGACACTTATTCTACTTCGACGGTAAAAACAGGGACCGTAACTGATTATATCGAGGCTACCGGTACTTTGCAGGCGATAAAGTCATCCGCCATGGGTTTTAAAAATGACGATACTATTACTGCCATAAATGTACAATCCGGCGACCATGTCACGGCTGGGCAGATTCTGGCGGAACAAGATCCGGCTACCCTAAAGACTGCCTTGCAGCAAGCGCAGAGCACGGTCGACAAGGATCAAATCAATTTAAAATCGTCCAGCCTAACCAATGATACCAACCTCAAGACCCTGAAACAACAACAGCAGCTTTTTGCGGCTGGTGCCATATCACAAACCGATCTTGATACCGCCCAAAATAACTCGGCGAAGAGCCAATTGGACTTGGAATTGGCCCAGGCCAACCTGGCCAGCGACCAGAACAAATTAGCCCAGGCGCAGACTGATCTGGCTGAGGCCACTATTGTGGCCCCCTTTGACGGAATTATAGGGGCGGTAAATGGGCAGGTAGGCCAGATTAACGGAATCAACTCCTCTTCCAGCACATTACTTACCGTGATGAGCAATGACTTGGAGATAAGCACATTGGTGAATGAAGCGGATATTGGCAGAGTCCAGGTGGGACAGGTTGTGGAATTTACCAGCTCAGCGTATAGCAAAAAAACTTTCAGCGGCAAAGTATTGAGGATTACTCCTGCAGCCACGACCGTGAGCAGTGTCCAATATTATCCGGTCTTGATTTCCTGTAATGATGCGGATGGAGTCTTGCTATCTGGAATGTCTGTATCGGTCAAAATAATAGTTGCCCGGGTGCGTGATACCCTGACGGTACCTATGATGGCGGTGAGCTATGCCGAAACCTATCTCAAGAGCAATCCGACTCTGGCACCCAGCGGCAGCGGCAAGGCCGTAGTAATCATGCAGAACAACCAGCCGGTGGTAAAAGCCGTAACTTTAGGTATCAGCGATGGCTCCAATTATGTGGTGAGCGAAGGCTTGAGCGAAGGTGACAAAGTGATTGTAGGTACCAACAGTACTACTGCGACCAGCTCGGGCTCCAGTTCCAGCACTTCGACTAAAAGTACAACTAGAAGTTCAACCCAGGGCGGCGGAGCTATGGGAGGCCCTCCCGGGTTCTAGAAATAGAGGATAGCGAGGATAACGAACATGGCTAAAAATCTGATTACTCTAAAAGATATAAGCAAAACCTACTTAGGGGCCGGAGAGCCGGTCCATGCCCTGCGTTCGATATCACTGGAGGTAAACTCCGGAGAAATGGTGGCCATCATGGGTCCTTCCGGTTCCGGCAAATCAACTATGATGAATCTGCTGGGCTGCTTGGATAAGCCTGATTCTGGGACCTACATCTTTGCGGACGAGGATGTAATGACTCTGGATAAGGACCAGTTGGCTCATTTGCGCAGCATCTTCATCGGCTTCGTATTTCAGAACTTTAATCTCATTGGGCGGGCCAGCGCTTTGGATAATGTTTGCCTGCCGCTGATATATGCCGGAGTCTCTTCCCGGCGGGAACGCGAAGAACGCGGCCGACACATGCTAAAACTGATGGGACTGGAAGGGCGGGAAAAACATCTGCCCAAACAGCTGTCCGGCGGGCAGCAGCAGCGGGTGGCCATCGCCCGGGCTCTGGTTAATGAACCCGGCCTGCTGCTGGCTGATGAACCTACCGGGGCTTTGGACACGCGCACTTCCGTAGAGATCATGCAGCTGCTGCAGTTCTTGAACCGGGAGCACGGTCTGACTGTAGTAATCATAACCCATGAGACCGAGATCGGCCAACATTGCCAGCGGATTGTACGCTTGCTTGACGGGCAAATAGTCAAAGATGAGCCAGTTATTAAAGGCAGCCTGAACCAGGCGGCGGCGATATGATAATATGAAAATAAGGCGGGATCAGAGATGGATTTACTCTCGAGTCTAAAAATGGCCTGGCAGAGCCTATTAATAAATAAAATGCGTTCGTTTCTCACTATGTTGGGAGTAATTATTGGTGTGGGCGCGGTGATAGTAATGGTATCTCTGGGCCAGGGTACTACTTCAGGTATCACCAGCCGTATTTCCGGCATGGGTTCCAACCTCTTAACCGTTTCAGCCGGAGGCAGTTCCGGCCCCATCAGGGGAGTCTCCACTGCCAAATTGACCAACGGTGATGTGGAAGCGATTCGGGAACTGCCGCTGGTCCAGTATGTGGCGCCGGAATCCAGTGTCAACAGCGCTACGGTAGCTGCAGGCAGCTCTACCTGGACTACCACGGTGGATGGAACTTCCCCGGAGTTGCAGCTGATTAAAAACAACTGGGCGACCCCGCAGGGAAATTTTTTCACGCAGGAGGACTATGATACTTCCAGTCGGGTGGCAGTGCTGGGGAATACCGTAGTTGAAAACTTGTTTGGCAGTGCCAGTAACGCGGTGGGACAGACTATCAAAATAAATGGGCTGAGCTTCAGTGTAATCGGCGTGCTGGAGAGCAAAGGCAGCTCCACGGGCGCGGATCAGGATGACATTATTTACATCCCGCTCAGCACTGCTCAGGAGCGCCTGTTGGGGTCGACCACGGTACGGTCTATAAACGTGCAGGGCACCAGTGCAGAAGCCCTGACTCCTTTAAAAACTTATATGACTACCCTGCTGCGCCAGCGGCATCGCCTGGCAACAACCGCCGACGATGATTTCCGTATCCGCGATATGTCTGAACTACTGTCGACGCTCGAAGATACCACCAAGATGCTGACCTTCTTGCTGGGAGGAATTGCAGCGGTATCATTGCTGGTGGGCGGTATCGGGATCATGAACATTATGCTGGTGTCGGTGACCGAGCGTACCCGGGAAATAGGCATACGGATGGCCATCGGGGCCACCACCCGGGCCATCCTGACTCAGTTCTTGATTGAATCCCTGATGCTGTGTTTTATCGGCGGGGTAATCGGAGTACTCCTGGGCTGGGGGACCGGTGCCATATTAAGTGTATTGGCGAGTCTAACCATAAAAATGAGCCTATGGCTGGTGCTTTTATCAATGGGCTTTGCGGTCATGATCGGCGTATTCTTTGGCTATTATCCAGCCCGTAAAGCGGCCAATTTGAATCCCATTGATGCCCTCCGGTTCGAATAGAGCGGCCAATTTGCTCTGAGGCAGCGGCGGCGTATAATAGGGAATATATAGTGATATAGTATTGAAGAGTGGTGGAACAGAATGCAGCAAATAAAAGGAATTAAAATCTTGTTAGTTGATGATGAGCCAAACATCCTGCAATTTTTAGAACTGGGGCTGCAAAATGAAGGCTTTGAAGTGAACTGTGCTAATGACGGTCCCGCCGCCATAAATTTGATGAAGCAATTTCAGCCCCATGTGGTTATACTTGATGTCATGATGCCCGGTATGGATGGGTTCGAAGTATGCCGTATGCTTAAGAAAATGGAGAATGTAGCGATAATCATGCTGACTGCCCGGGATGAGGTTGATGATCGGGTTAAGGGCCTTACTATAGGTGCCGATGACTATATGGTAAAACCATTTAGTTTTGAGGAATTGCTCGCCCGCATCTATGCTCGGGTCCGCAATCAATATCCCAATTTATTTGGCGAAGTAGTAATCGGGCAGTTTAACATTGATGACCGCCGCAAAGAGATCAAGCTGGAAGGCCGGGTTCTTGAGCTATCACCAACTGAATATGAACTCCTTAAATATTTAGTATTTAACCACGGTTTGGTTCTCAGTAAAAAGATGATTCTCGATAAGGTATGGGGCTATGATTTTGGAGGAGAGGACAATATCGTTGAAGTGTATGTTCGCTCCCTCAGAGAAAAATTAAATGATAAAGACCATCAACTGATACGAACCTTGCGCGGCTCGGGCTATAGAGTAGATTTGTCATGAGCCGGAACCTGATTAAGCGTTTTAAAGCTGCTTTCTATCCAGATTCGATCCGGGTTCAGCTCTTATCCAGATCGCTTTTGATACTGGCTGTTTTGCTGGTGCTTATCGGTCTGCTGCAATATGCATTTATGAAGGATGTCATATATAGAAACAAGGCTTCCAGCCTGCAAAGCCAGGTGATGAGCATTTCGCAAAAGACCTGGGAACAGTTGAATGCCAATCAGTATAACGTTAAAGACAATCCAGGCGGCCCCCCTTTTATTTTCATGCCTGGTGCCAGTCTGGCTTTTGTCGATGCTGGGGGAAACTATTCCATTTTGGCTAATGGCCCAGGAAACGTGACCCCTACCAAATTGGATGCAGAGCAGTATACCCGGGAAATGATCCAGCGCCCCCGTTTTCATTACCTGGTTAGCAATAATGGGGGAGAGGAACAATTGGTAGTATTGCAGCCGATTGCGACTGAACACGGCACAATGCTGGGGGTGGCTCAAGTAAGCACCCCGACGGGTCCTCTGAAAGAGCTGCTAATACGTCAACTGCTGACATTTTTTCTGCTGGCCCTGGCAGCTCTGCTCTTTGGAATTTTGGGTTTTCTACCTGTTTTAAAGAAAACCCTGGTGCCTTTGTCTAATATGGTGGATACCGCTGCGCAAATAAATGCCGGCAATCTGGACCAGCGTTTCCCTACCCAGCAGGGGCAGATGGAAATCGATCATCTGGCCCAGTCTTTTAATGGGATGCTGGAACGACTGGAAGCTTCCTTTGAAGCGGAAAAGGAAACCCAGGAGCAAATGCGGCGTTTCATAGCCGACGCCTCCCACGAACTGCGAACTCCTTTAACCTCGATTCACGGGTTTTTGGAAGTGCTGCTGCGCGGAGCGGCCAATCAACCGGATCAGCTCGAAAAAGCCTTGAAGAGCATGCACAGCGAGTCACAGCGCCTGAACAAGCTGGTACATGATTTGCTCCTCCTAAGCAAACTTGATCGTACCCCGCATGGTGAGCTGCATATCGGTTCGTTGGACACAGTCATCAAGACGATGGAACCGCAGCTGCTTATTCTGGCTCGCAATAGAAAGGTTAGTCTTTCCGTTGAACCAGATTTACAATGCAAGTTTGACGTTGATCAAATGAAACAAGTGATTTTAAACCTATTTCAAAATGCGGTACAGCACACTGATCCTAATGATGGGCATATTCAGATATTTATAACCAAAAAGGATCATGGTGTGCAGTTAGCGGTTCATGATAATGGGCCAGGGATCAGTGAAGACCACCTGCCTAATGTTTTTGATCGATTTTATCGCATTGATTCCTCGCGGACGCGCCAATATGGAGGAGCCGGGTTGGGTTTGTCCATTACCAAAGCCATTGTTGATGCTCATGGGGGTATCCTTAGTGTCATCAGTAAAGAGGGCGAAGGATCTCGCTTTCAGGTGTGGCTGCCCGGATGCATAACCTAAAGGAAATATACATTTCTCCCTTAATGACAGCATTTATGTAGAATTATTCCTGCATAAATGCTGTTTAATTTTCAGCAAATATTCAGCGTCAGCTAAAGCAATATTCAGTTGCAGTTCAGGGATAATTCAGTCAATGCGGGTATGATATTAAAAATGACAAGTTGAAGGAGTTGCATCCATGCGACCAAGATCAGGTCGGCGTTTTGATATTATCCTCATATTTACGGCTATTTTATCAGCATTTCTAAACATATATGGCATTTGGAAAGATATGTACGCCAATGCTTACTACACCGCAGCCGTGACCAGCATGCTGCAGAGCTGGCACAATTTTTTCTTCGCCTCTCTTGATCCAGCCGGATTTATAACGGTCGATAAACCACCCGTCACATTCTGGATTCAGACACTATTTGCTTACATTTTCGGTGTTCATGGGTGGAGTGTAATTCTCCCTCAGGCTCTGGCAGGGGTTGGATCAGTGCTATTGCTATATATACTAATCAAACCTCAATTCGGGATAACGGCAGCCCGATTTGCCGCCCTGACCATGGCATGCTCACCGATAGCCGTGGCGGTAAGCCGCACCAATAATATTGACAGTTTGCTGGTGTTTACACTCCTCCTCGGAACCTGGATGCTATTCAAAGGTATTCATTCCCAAAAACCAGCCTGGATTATTGGGGCTTTTGCCATGATCGGGGTAGGTTTTAATATGAAAATGCTGCAAGCCTACATGATCCTGCCTGCTTTTTATTTATTTTACCTGTTGGCCTATAAGAGTACCTGGATAAAGAAAGCAGCCATTATGACGGCTGCAACCATAGTTCTGCTGGTTGTATCACTGTCCTGGGCAGTGGCGGTCGATACTATTCCCCAAGCCAGCCGTCCCTATATCGGGGGGAGTCAAACCAATTCGGTATTAGAACTGGCTTTTGGTTATAATGGGATGCAGCGCCTGACGGGCATGAACCGGGGGGGCAACGGCAACCCGGGTTCAGCCGCCAAAGATAGTGATATGTCGAACCAGCCGCAAAATCAGAATGACGACGGCAGAATGCGAGACGGCACTGTACCGGAAGGCTTTGATCCCAACGGGTCTATGCAGCCCGGCAATGTTCCGCTCAACATCAATGGAAACCGCGACCAAACGGCTTTTCCCGGCGGGAATAACGCTCCCGGAGGAGGAATGAGCGGTGGGATGTTCGGTACTGGCGCTGCAGGCCCGCTGCGGCTGCTTCAAAGCGAGCTTTCTGGACAAATCAGCTGGCTGTTACCCTTTGCAGCCTTCGCCTGTCTAGGTTTGTTGGCGGGAATCCGCCGCCGTAAGCCGCTTACTGTCAAACAGAATGAGACCTTGTTCTGGATGGCTTGGTTGCTGCCAGGAATGGCATTTTTCAGCATCGCGGGCTTCTTCCATCAATATTATCTTATTATGCTGGCCCCGCCGATTGCAGCCCTGGTTGGAGCAGGCTGGGCTGAGCTCTGGGAACATTATCGCGCTAACCAAGGATGGCCAAGGTGGCTATTGCCCGCAGCCCTGCTTGTTAATACCGCATTTGAACTATATATTCTGCGGCCCTACCAAAGCCAAATTGGAGTGGGATGGTTAATCGGAATCGGAACAGCAGGGATTGGTGTAACCCTGATATTAATCCTGGCTGCTAAGAAAGAGAAACTGACTTCAATGGCGGCAGCAACTGGAATCTTGGTATTGCTGGCAGCACCATTATACTGGGCGGCGACACCCATAATATATGGCGGCAATAGTAGTCTGCCAGAGGCTGGACCGACGAAAACCCAACAGGGGAGCGGCGTACGACAGGGCATGGGTGGCAATATGAACGCTTCGGTCGATACCAGCTTGATTGATTATCTAAGCAAGAACAATACCGGTGAGAAGTATTTCTTAATTACTACCGATGCAGGAACGGCTGAGTCATATATTATCTCCAGCGGGAAAGCGGTTGTGGCTATGGGCGGTTTCTCGGGTTCCGACCCCGCCCTGACGGTTGATAAATTAACCCAAATGGTGAACAACCGTGAAGTTAAATATTTCTTAATTCCTTCCGGTTCCAATGTGGGAGGTGGAGGCGGCTTCGGGGGCGGCAGCACTGAAGTTTTGAGTTGGATACGAGCCCATAGCACTGAGGTTCCTAAATCCGAGTATCAGTCCACCGGCAATACTACAGGTGGATCAATGGGTAGGGATGGAGAGAAAACTCTGTATAAAATAAACCAATGAGCAGGAAAGTACATCTAATTCAGAACCGGTTAGGAGGAGAACCAATGAGAAGCAACGTGGTTTACAGTGTAGTCATTCCGGTCTATAACGAAGAAGCGGTTATCCAAGAAACCTGCTGCCGTTTGACTAAGGTTATGGAAACCGTCGATGCACCGTATGAATTGTTGTTCGTTAACGATGGCAGCCGGGATCGTACCGGAGAAATTATCACCGCCTTGGCCGAAGCGGACGAACGTATCAAGTTGCTTGATTTCTCGCGCAATTTTGGGCACCAAATAGCAATTACCGCCGGCATGGATTATGCTCGGGGGGATGCCATAGTGATTATCGATGCTGATCTGCAGGATCCACCCGAGCTAATCCCGCAGATGATTGCTAAATGGCGGGAAGGATATGAAGTCGTCTATGCCAAGCGTTCTCAGAGAAAAGGGGAGACGCTGTTTAAAAAATGGACCGCAGCGTTATTCTATCGTCTGCTGGGTGCATTGGCTGAAATAAGTATTCCCCTCGATACCGGTGACTTTCGCCTCATAGATCGCAAAGTGTGTGATGCCCTGTGCAGCATTAGAGAGAGAAACCGTTTTGTGCGCGGCCTGGTCAGCTGGGTAGGCTTTCGCCAAACAGCCATCGAGTACGTACGGGAGGAACGCTTTGCAGGCGAGAGCAAATACCCTCTGAAGAAAATGCTGCGCTTCTCCATGGATGGTATCACTTCCTTCTCCTATAAACCTCTAAAACTGGCCACATATCTCGGTGCTGCGATCTCGTCGGCTAGTTTGGTTTATTTACTGGTATCTCTAGGCCAAATAATATTTACAGCTAGTCCATCGGCGGGATGGTCATCACTGATTGCCAGTCTAATGCTGCTAAATGGCTTGACCCTAATATTTTTTGGGATCCTGGGCGAGTATATAGGCAGAATTTTTGATGAAACTAAAAATAGACCGCTCTATATTCTGCGCAATAAACCCAAAGTAGAATATTTCAAACTCAAAGAGGTGAAGTGGAATGCCCATCCATAAATCGAAAATCAACCAGTTCCTGCGGTTTTGTACGGTAGGATTTGTAAATACGGGTATTGACTTTGCCGTCTTTTTCCTTCTCAATCTAATTGGGGCTGGGCACCTATTGGCGCAGGTACTCTCCTATTCAGCCGGGGTTGTGAGCAGTTTCCTGCTAAATCGAAAGTGGACGTTTAGTGTAAAAGGCAAAATTAATCAAGTTGAAATTGCGAAGTTTGTCATCGTAAACAGTATCTCCCTCTTGGCTTCATCCAGCCTGCTTTATATCATGTACGATCTAAATCATCAAGATCTGTGGCTGGCCAAGGCTGCGGCAACAGCCGGAAGCATTTTAATAAACTTTGTCGGCAGCCGTCTTTGGGTATTCACTGGAGATCGACCCATAATGGGAGATGCCATATGAGGGACTGTTTAAAAGGATTAGCTATATGATGGTATTAAAAAGAAATTTATGTAAGATAGGCTTACTTTTAATATTGTTAGCAGCTGGATTTATCTGCGTCAATTCACTAGTAAATTATAACAGTAATACCTCCATCAACTCGAGCAGGATTGGGCAGCTAAACACCGATGCTAATCAAGCCGAAGGCCCATCAGTTACTCCGCGTCAAACCCCTAGAGGGCAGAATCCAAATCCTAATCTTCGTATGGAGTCTCCCAATGGCGGCCCGGCAGGCATGCGGCCGGGAAGTGCAGCTGCTAGCCCCAGCACAAGTACCAACAGCAATACTAACTATGCATCCCCCTTACACGTGTATGCAACAATATTTTTGGGACTATTTGCCGCTGCGTACTATTTGCTTATATATAAAAAAAGAAGAATCGACCCGGGCCAGATAAAATTCATTATCGTGACCTTACTCTCTACCGGGCTGCTGTTAAGGATTTATGCTGCCACCCTGATGACGGGCCATCCTTTTGATATGAATACCTTCAAAAGCTGGGCCACGGCTGCAGCCGGCAACCTCTTCCATGTATATTCCAGTGGAAAATCCAGTGACTACCCGCCGCTCTACATGTATATATTGTATTTGGTTGGCAAATTAGGCAGTATTCCGACCCTGACTGCCTACTATCCGCTGCTGTTAAAGCTGCCGTCCATAATAGCTGATATGGTGACATCATATATTATTTATAAATTGGCCAGAAAATATCTGACATTGGAGCTCAGTCTTCTATTATCAGCCCTTTATATATTCAATCCGGCCATATTTATCAATTCAACCTTCTGGGGGCAAGTGGATTCTTTCTTCATCCTGATAGTGGCAGGAGCAGTATGGGCCTTGGCAGAAATGAGGATAGGTCTGGCATCTGCTTTGTTCATGGCGGCTGTGCTGATGAAACCGCAGGGCATCATTTTCCTCCCGGTCCTATTCTTTGAGCTGGTAAGGCAAAAAAACTTAATGAACATTATTAAGGCTGCGGCTTGCGCTCTAGGTACCGCCCTGCTCATTGTGCTGCCATTTTCCCTAAATAACGGTATGTTGTGGATTTTTAAGCTATATGCCCAAACGGTAGGGGAATACCCCTATGCCTCAGTGAATGCCTTCAATTTATTCAGCTTACTGGGCGCCAACTATAAGAGTGACACATCTGCCTGGCTTTTCCTAAATTATCACACCTGGGGTTTGATATTTATTGTCTTGGTAACAGCCTATTCATGGTTTATTTACATCAAAGGGGACAGTAGTGCATTCATCCCGGCAGCAGCGCTTTTCCAGATTGCGGGCGTATTTACTCTTTCGACCAGTATGCATGAAAGATATTTGTTCCCTGCGGTTGCTCTGGCCATTTTAACTTGCATTTATCTTAGAGATAAAAGGCTGTTGCTATTAGCTGTCGGGTTCAGCAGTACTATATACATCAATACCCATGTGATTCTGTTTGGGACGCTGCAAGGCATAAATTCAGCTTCTTACAGCCCAACACTTATTATAACTTCGCTTTTGAATGTATTATTACTTGGGTACCTTGGCAAAGTTCTATTTGATATTGCAGTTAAGAAGAAGATTTGCTGTCTCAGCGCCCATCCGAATTGTTTTCGCGAATAGCGGAGAGTGGGGCAGGTTTCCCTTTAATCTCGAGCAGAATTGAAAATGCCAGAGCGGCCAGGGTAATGGATGCTACTGCCAAATAAACGATATGGCTGGACTCAATATAAGCAGCGGTGTATATGAGGACAGCCTGCTTTTTAGCCAGCAGCCAAGTAAAAAGCAATACGGAAGAACTGATGCCCAAAGAATAAGATAGGTTGCGGTTGGTGGAGATGAAGCCGCCGCCATAACCGGCTTCTTCTCGGGGCATTGATCCGAGGATAGAACTAGTATTAGGGGAGCCAAACATTCCCAGCCCCAGGCCCAGTAAAAACAACCCGGCGCCAATAATGAGAGTAGCCTGGGCAGTCCCCAGGGTTGACAGAACCAGGAAGGCAGTAGTTTGCAGCAGCAAAGATAGTGAAATTATCCGGGCGGAACCTAATTTGTCCGAGAAATAGCCCGCCAACGGAGCGATTATTGCCATGGTAACCGGGGTAATAGTCATCAACATTCCGGTATATGCCGGTGAAAAGTTTAAGACCGTTTCCAAATAGAAAGGCAGCAGAAAAAATGCGGAGGTCTGAGTAGAGTAGACAACCACTGCCACCAGATTGCCATAGACAAAGGTCCTATTTTTAAATAGTTCAAAGTTCAGCAAAGGATGGGGAGTCTTTCTCTCCCAGCGGCAAAAGAGGAACAGCAGTATTCCTGACGCCCCCAGCAGCATGATATTGATACCCTGACTGCCGGAAAGGGCTAATATCATTACAGTAGCGGTTGCTGCCAGGAGTAATGTGCCGCTGACGTCATAGTCCTGGCCTTCCTGGTTTAAATGCTCAACTGGCAGGTACTTATAGCCCAGATAGAATCCAATCAGGCCAATGGGGATATTGATCAGGAAGATGACCGGCCACTGAAACTTAGCCAGGAGCAAGCCCCCCAGACTGGGACCTAACATATTGCCCAGAGCAACAATGGTTCCGGTTAATCCCAGTGCTTTGCCGCGCTCACCGGCCGGAAATATATTGGCAACGATGCCAATACCGGTAGCCATCATCATACTGGCTCCGACCCCCTGGAACATGCGGGTGGTGATCAGCAGCAGCAAGGTTCGGGACAAGCTGCAGCCCAATGAGCCCAGGGTAAAGAGGAGGAAACCCCAGGTATAAATCTTATTGCTGCCTTTTTTATCGCCCAATCTGCCAAAAAAAATTAATGTAGATGTTATGACCAGCAGGTAAGCAGTGACCACCCACTGTACAGTTTCGATTTGTATATTTAGTTCCCGGGCGATACTGGGATTAGCAATATTCAAAATACTGCCATCCAGGGTAGAAATCAATATACCGATGGCGACGATTAAAAATACCTGCCATTTTAACTCTAATCTTAAAATGATCATCACTTCCAGCTTATTTGCTTCTTTATACCTAATTCATTATACGGTAAAGCTTGATTTAGATTCATCTTTAATTTTATTAAAAGTTGGCTTATAATCACAAAATTGAAAAGGTTATTGACCATGCAAAAACCACCCCGGGGATACTGTGGGGTGGCTTGGAGTATTTCTGTTATTTTCGTTGGAGGGCTAACCTCCGTTAAATACATGGGTTATCACATCCCCCAGGAAACGCGCGGCATTTTCAGCTAAATCGAGGGAAATTGTTTCGGTTCCCACTTCAAACAGCATAGCGGTAGGGTAGAGATCCTGATTATAGTCTCCTTTTCCAATATATATACCGCGGATGAATCCGGGATACAAGCTGTCAGCCGTGGCTTTAATAGTTTTGGCATAATTCAAATTGGTTTTCTCAGTTGGGTTGGAACGACCCACAACCATCATCACCCGTGAGGTGTCAACCCCGTTTATCGACGTAATATAGGCACTGGCGGGAGCTGAATCCCGGTGAATATCGAAAGCCGCATCGGGCTGTTCTTTTATCAATTGGGCGATAGTCTTACGGGAACGGTGATAGGCGTTGATATCATGGGGATCATGAGCAGATGTACTGTGAGTCACGCTTACCCCTGACTTTTGCAGAGAATCAGCTAAGGTATTCCCTACGGCATAGACATCCCCAGCGGCTGGCTGGCTAGGTTGACCGGAAGAAGGAGTATATGACTCATCGGTGTGGGTATGGTAGATGACTACATGCCTGCCCGGGGCAGCCTGGGCGGGAATAGTAACATTGGCCGGGGGAATCGCGGCGACCATGCTTGATTCTTCCGAGGCGGTGTCCGAATTGGCGACAATGTCAGCGACGGCGTTCTGCCCGTCGACCTTGGTAATAATGTACTGGACATTATGGTCATCTATATATTGGTCATCTACACTTACTGGCAAGCCGGTTTGCAGTATTGTGATTCCGTGAGTGTCTTTGATCTCATAATATGAAGAAATCTCAGCTGAATCGGAGCGCAAAGGTATTGGTTTATTCAGCATGGGAGTCTTATATATATTTAAAAAGTACGCTCCCATCATAACTATGATTAGAATGCCAAAAAACATCCAGAGGTACCGTCGGTTAATTGTCTCCATAAATAAATCCGCCTTTCCTCAATGATTACAAATATTTTGTGGAATAGGCGGAGTTATTATACGTTGATTTTTGGAAAGAACGATAGCCGCTGCAACCTTAAAAGTGGAGCGAGAGCGGAACATCAGGAGTCTCTGTAGGGGGATATCGCTGATTTATATGATTATCGCAGATTTTTTATTATTCAATTTTTGATTAATTGGTATCCCAGCTGGCCAGATATTTAATCTGTTCCGAAGTCAGTTCGTCAATAATTATTCCATCAGCCTGCAATTTCAAAAAAGCCACTTTTTTATCGATCGCCTCGGGCACATTATAGACATGATTACCCATATTCTCACGGTTCTGTATTACATGCAAGAGGGAGAGAGCCTGCAGGGAGAAACTTAAATCCATAACTTCGGCGGGATGACCATCCCCGGCGGCTAAATTAACCAAACGGCCTTCCGCCAGCAGATATAGTCGGCGTCCATCTGCCATTACAAATTCCTCGATATTATTCTTTAAGGTTCGGGTGCTTATCGCCAGAGAGTTGAGATCCGGCTTGGAAATTTCCACATCGAAATGACCCGCATTAGCCATAATCGCATTACCCTGCATTAATTCCATATGTTCCTTCCTGATTACATTGACATTGCCGGTTACAGTTATGAAAACATCACCACACATGGCCGCATGGTTCATAGGCATGACCATGAAACCGTCCATTATCGCCTCGTTGGCCTTGATAGGGTCAATTTCCGTGATGATTACTTTCGCTCCCATACCCTTGGCCCTTAGAGACACGCCTTTACCGCACCAGCCATATCCGGCGACCACTACGGTTTTGCCAGCCACTACCAGGTTTGTCGTCCTATTTATGCCGTCCCATACTGACTGTCCGGTTCCATAACGATTATCAAAAAGATATTTCATATAAGCATCATTTACAGCCATCATGGGGAAAAGCAGGGCATTGTCATTATCCATCGAGCGGAGTCTTACGATGCCGGTAGTGGTCTCTTCGCAGCCGCCTATAATATTCTGGGCTTGAGCCCGTCTATCCTTGTGCAGCAGGGAAACCAAATCGGCGCCGTCATCGATTATGGCATCGGGAAGACAATCCAAGGCCTTCTCCAGGAAAGCATGATATTCCTCATCGCTTTCACCATAGATGGCAAACATGGTAATGCCTGAATCAACCAGAGCGGCTACCACATCATCCTGGGTGGAAAGGGGATTGCTCGCGCAAGCAACTACCTTGGCCCCGGCTGCCTGCAGAGTTTGCAGCAGATAACCGGTTTTGGCTTCCAGGTGCAGGCAGCATACGATAGTTTTGCCTTCCAGGGGCCTGGTGTTATGGAATTCAGCCTTCAACATATTTAAAACGGGCATATGATTGCTGACCCATTCCAGCTTATTATGACCTGACGGAGCAAGGCCAATATCCCTAATAATAGAGAGCATCTAAATACCTCCTGGTCAATATATTTGTATTTATAAATCGTTACCATTATAAACTAAGGAAAAGAAGTGGTAAAGTTTGAGTCTTTTATTCGTTTTGCATCCGGTTGCCACATACACTATAATTACTATGCGGCTCCAGTAGAGATGTATGCAGGCTGCAGGTATCAATCCGGAGGTTTTGAGTTTGAGATTCTGGACAACTGTTATAACCATATTAATTATTGATCAATTGAGCAAGCTATGGTTGGCGGGCAAACTGGCCCTCAATGAAAGCATACCCATTATTGACGGTATTTTTAGCTTAAACTATGTTCACAACCGCGGAGCGGCTTTCGGGATGCTGCAGGGCAAGTCATGGTTATTTCTGACCATGGCTGCGTTGGTAGTTGGTGCCATGATCTATTACAACTACCGCTATTACTCCAAACCCTGGGGGCAGTATGCGATGGGGCTGATCGTAGGCGGGACCATTGGCAATGTAATTGACCGTTTGTATTTAGGATCGGTGCGAGACTTCTTCAGCATCAGCTGGTTTGCGGTTTTCAATGTGGCCGATATGGCTATCACCACTGGAGGAGCTTTAGTGTTGCTCTATATATTTATAAATGATATCGGCAACGAGCAAAAAGTGTGAACACGATAAAGGTGCCAGGAACCTAACTAACTAACTTACTTACTTGAAGAATAATAACGAGTGAGAAAAACCTTTAATAAGTTAGAAAGTTAGGTGCCTGGCACCAAATCTATCTCATTTCCACAACTCATCGGCCAGTTTCTGAATTTCCTGCTTCAATTTATGGGTGGCCTGACGATCAATTTTCCACTGGGATTTATCGGATATAATGACATCGCCCTCGCGGGCATCAGCCGGAATATCGCTGCGTTTAATATTATTCATAACACCTTCAATTTCCACCACAGCATATTCGCCTTCAAACCGGTCAATAATCCCTTTAGTCATTAGATTCATCTCTCCTTGCTTATATCCATGTCTTTGCTGTCCGTACTGAAAACTATAGTGCCAGTTTGATCGGTTCTATAAAGCGTCACCCCAGCCTTGCCTAGTCTGGTCAAAGTCTGGGCGTGAGGATGTCCATAGGTGTTATCTCTTCCGACCATAATCACGGCATACTGGGGAGCAACTGCATTAAGAAACTTAGCACTGGTAGAAGTTGAGCTGCCGTGGTGACCTACTTTCAGAACCGTAGATTTTAAATCTGCTCCTGAACCCAGGATCTGGGTCTCAGATACCGTTTCGGCATCACCGGTAAACAAAAATGACTGAGATCCATATTCCAGCTTTATAACCGCACTATAATTATTCAAGTCTTCATAGGAGTCCTGCAGCGGGGCGATGAACCGGCAAATTACTCCATCCAGCGACACAACCACTCCAGCCTTGGCGGTGGTTATTTGCAGACCTTTATTTTTTACAACCGTCAAAACATCCAGAAAAGTTTTGGTATTTTGGGTAACTTTCGGCATGTAAATATTCTTGACTGGAAAGTAATTGATGACCGTATCCAGACCGCCGACATGGTCAGAGTGAGGATGGGTCCCTATCACTACATCCAGGTCCTGAACTCCCTGCGAGACCAGGTAATTCACCACTACATCACCCTGGTCATTTTCCCCTGCATCGATAAGCATATTTTGCCCGGTCGGGGTTTGAACCAGTACCGCATCACCTTGGCCCACATCAATAAAATGAACCTTGAGTATGTTCCCGGGTGATCCCGTCGGGAGGGTAGTATTCTGCACCTGTTCCTGGGACTGATCAAAATAAGAGTTCACCGGCTGCGTAGAATTGCGGGCAGCGCACCCGGATATAAGCAGGGAGATTATAAAGAAGACTATTATTGAGCAGAGAGATTTGTTTTTCAAAATCGGCCTTCCTCTCGGTTTCTTAACTCTTCGGGACAAAGGGGCGTGGGACAGGGGGAAGGGTCCATTGTCCCACTATAAGACATCCAATGTGGGACAATGGACCCTTCCCCCTGTCCCACGCCGGAGTTAGTTCGTCCTATTAAATATATCGGAGAGGAGATACGAATGCTATTATTTTCCACAAAAGTTTTTAGATATAGTTATAATTAATAATAGTTACGTTTAATAAAGTAAAAAACTTGAGGTGTATGGAAATGAGTGAAAACGATAATAAAGATAGTTATAAAATTATGGTATCTGGAGACTCCATATCTAAAGGAGTCATTTTTGATGAAGGCAAAAGTAAATATGTGATATTGGAAGATAATTACATAAACCTTCTGCAAAACAAACTCAATGGGATAATCCGCAATACTGCCAAATTTGGGAATACGATTATTAAAGGTGTCAGCAAACTCAAAGATGACGTGTTAAGAGACGGTCCAGATATAGTACTTATGGAGTACGGAGGAAATGATTGTGATTTAAACTGGGATGAAGTCTCCAACAATCCTAATGCAGACCACCAACCTAAGACGGATTTTGATACATTTGAAATTAAACTCCGGGAGGCTTTAAATTTCCTTAAAAACAACAATATAATACCTGTAGTAATGACTCTTCCTCCACTTAATGCTGACCGATATTTGAAATGGATCAGTAAAAACGATTTATTGACTGAAACTAACATTCTTAAATATATTGGGAGTGCCACCAGGATCTATTGGTGGCAAGAAAAATATAGTTCTGCCGTTCTAAAAATTGCCGAAGAAACTAATACGATATGGATAGACATTAGAGGGGCATTTCTTCAATATCCTGATTTCACTAAGTTTATCTGTTTGGATGGCATACATCCTAACGAGGTCGGACATAAGATTATAGCCAACAAAATAATTGATTTCATTAAAACAGATTATGCGTTTCTGTTAAAAGATAAGGTCAAGTTCGTGTTTTAATTCATATTAAACGTTCAGCCAGGATAGCAGGTACAGGGGCGGGGACAGGGGGACGGGTCCATTGTCCCACTATAAGACTCCAATGTGGGACAATGGACCCGTCCCCCTGTCCCTGCTTAGCTTATCTGTTTAGAATAGAACAGAACATGTTCCCAGGAGCAAGGCACCCAGATAAAGAGGGGACATGGCAATTAGCAGAGCAATGGCTGCGATACGGTGTTGGGATTTGAATAACTTCACATTAAGTATGGCTGCGACTGCTAAAATAATTAAAAAATCCAATCCTTGTATCGTATTAGATAAACCGGCGTAAAGTATCGTTATACATAGTAGGTAGGCTAGCACCGCCGGACCCAAGCCCAAGCATAGTTCTGCCCAGGTATTTGGGGGCTTATTGTCGGGAGGGGTGTTATTATTTCCGCTTGCATCATCTACATTAGGCGGCAAATCATTCATACCTTTAATACCTTCTTTCTGTCGAATAATTTAGACCCCAGATTGCGGTTAATATAGATTAAACTTATCACACAAAGCACTTGAAAGTCAGTTAAGCCTATAAAAGCTATTTTCTCGACCCGGATAAATTCCAAGAAAAAGCGAAAACTTAAATAGCCGTTTAGAAATATCTTGAATAGTTCTCCCGGTTCTACCCCCTGTTTCTTTCTCCAGGCCAAATAGAACGCCAATAATATATCAAAAAGTATTTCGTAGAGTTGGCTGGGATGTCTAGCTACATGATCTCCCAAGTCTATACCCCACGGTAATGAGGTGGCCTTACCATAGCAACAACCCCTTAAGAGGCAGCCTACCCGTCCTACAGCCATACCGACGGTTACCGGAATGGCGATCTGATTTCCCAGACGTTCTTTTATTTTAAATAATTTCTTTGCTAAAAAGGTTCCTGCTGCGCCACCAATAAGTCCGCCTACAATGGTTCGGCCTGATAATAACACTGCAAAAGGATGGGGGGAAGAATTCAGTTCCTGCCAATAAATTAGAATTATGGGAAGCTTGCTGCCGATTACGCCTCCTAGGATGGCAAACATAGCAATATAAAAGGCATTGGCACTCTCTATATGGTCTCTTCGCAATTCAATGATATAAACGAAAATACCGCTTAGCAGGGCCAGCGAAACAAAAACCGGATATGCCTCCACCGGAAAGCCCCGGAGGTAAAAGAGTACTGGCTTTAAGCCCCAGCTGGTGTTAATGATTCTCTTCCCCCTCCTATGGTTAATAACGTTGACATTTCTTAATTCCCTTACCCACCCGGCAGCATTGTCCGTTAGGGTCATTGAGACAGCCATACAGTTTCATGGCGCCACAGAGTCCGAAGGCCCCTGAAGTTTTTAACACTGCCAGTATCCCTACAGTTACCCAACCGATGAGGGGATTGAACATATATAAGAATATGAGCGCATCGGCAGCAATTACGGCACCTACAACATGGGTAAACCTCACTGCATTTTCATCCAAAATAATTGCTGGCGAAGGAAAGAAACGATTGAAAGTCTGGGTATAGAACCAAACCAGAGGAGCGCGCTTCACTTTCAGCAGGGCTGATAATATCAGGATGGCTAAACAAACCCATACCAGGATTTTACTATGGATGATTAAAGATATCCATAGTAAGAGAGAGATGCTATATTTGCAAAAATTAAAGGCAGCATTGGGTATTTCCACGGGACGCAACTCAATCATATCTACCCACATCCTTTTTTAGTATCCGGGGAAATAACATCCCGGTCTTACGTCGGTACTCCTCATATTGAGGAAATCTTTGGATTAAAAGGCCTTCCTCCTGCAGCGCCCGGTAATACATAAAGGGAACGAAAATCACGGTGACTGCCAGGAGGGCAGCGATATTTCTGAATACCAGGCAAGCCCCAAAAAACATGAGGATAAGAGAAGCATATAAAGGATGCCGAACCCATCTATACATGCCAGTCTGTATCAGACTATGTTTGTCATAGATTTTAATTTGATTAGCCCAGTTTTTACCCAGGTGGAATCTTCCGCTTATATTTATAAAACAACCAGCCACAATCATCGTTGTCCCCAGAACCATTAAGATCTCTTGGGTATGAACAGGAGAAATCCGCCATACCCATTTACCACTTAGCAAGAGGAGATAGAATAAAAGGAAAAACAGAGTCATGCTGCCCGTTTCCACAATAGATTTCTTTTCCGATTCTACATCTTCATCTCGAGAATACAAGCTGAAATCAATAATTATAGAGACAAACAAGAGAAACACACATAAACAGATGATACTTTCAATGGCAATATAAAACCAATCTTGTTCCAGAAACGCCGTCATATGTTTCCACCTCGATGTATGGTGTTATAGGCTGAAAAAGGGATCTTTCTCAGATCAGGTGTAATAACGTGAACACATTCTTTTTGCATGGATTTCATATCAAAATTATAGGCATCTAAGAAAGAACTGACACTGATGCGGAATGTATTCTGGTCGATGTACTCCATCTTTTGCTCTTTGCTTTTCATGAAAAAGTTCCAGGGAACTATATGGCGGAAATCATATAAAAATCTGCAGCAATCATAGCCGGCTTTAATATCGTCTATGCTCTTGCCGGCATTTTTCAAGGCGTCTTCAATAGTGAATGCAAAGGTGTTATTGATTAGGTGCAGATAGTCTTGGATTCTGGCATCTCGGGTGATGGGTATAAAGCCGCCCTGGGATGTTCGGTACAGATAGCTTATCGCAATCCGTTCCACATTACAGGGCAAAGGGACAAAATCATCCATTTTCAACATCCCGCTGCTTTGAGATGCTAACCTTTGCAGAACTCCGGAAAGGGTAATCCGATGCTCTTTGACGTCTTGATTGTTTCTTCCAAAAAAAGCGGTGGGTTGAAAGTTAATTCCCCTGACATAAGGCTGCTTTAAAGCAAATGCAAAGAGTTGGCCCAGTTCAGAATCATTAATTCCTTTGGAAATACTTGCTACCAGGGTAGTAGGAATTTTGTAACGAGAAAGATTGCCTAAAGCCTTAAGCTTCTTCTCCAAGAGGTTCTGGCCCCGCAGCTTGAGATAGGTAGTTTCCTTAAACCCGTCAAACTGGAGATAGACTTCAAATCCCCCTACGAATTGCTGCAAACTTTTCACAAAACCTTCATCCTCAGCAAGTCGTATTCCATTGGTATTCAGCATCACATACTTGAATTGTTTGGCTTTGGCGAGGCGTAATATATTTTCTATCTCCGGATGCAGGGTGGGCTCTCCGCCACTGATCTGCAGGATTTCAGCCTGCCCGCCTTCTGACTCCTGCAAGAAATCCATCATTTTGCTAATGGTCTCTAGGGGAAGAAAATTACCTGCGCCGGCATTCGCGTAACACAGCGGACAGTGCAGATTGCATTTATTGGTAACCTCAATCAGACCAATGCAGGCGTGCTGATTATGTTGCGGGCAGGTGCCGCAATCAAAAGGGCAGCCCTTTTCTACCCGGGTAAGGATCTTGGCGGCCGTCCCGGGCTTATCATACTGCCTTTTCCGGAGATGGTAATCCGCGCTCTCTTCCAGGATCTCGCATTGCTCGCCGTGAACTGGGCAGTATTTCAGCAGAAAGACCTGTTGATCCTGCAAGATTACCTTGGCAGGAATTCTCTGCAAGCATTGCGGGCAAAGGCTATTGGTAAACTCATAAAAAATGTAATTCCTCTGGTCAGTATGATTTTGATGTTGCGTATCTATCAACTTTAAACTCCTTAATCCCCTGGATAATCAGATAAGAATTTCCCGCTATATGAACCCAATTATACTATAAAACGAAATATTTGCCTGCTTTCAACCGGTGATGTGAGCGAACAGAAGCTTGCCGTCTCTATCTCCACCGCGGCACACAACATATACCATGTCTCAAAATCTCAACTTATTAAAATTAGAAATACCAGTGCATTAAATGAATTAAGTGATATAATACACTAAAGGTACTGCGATTATCAGATAAATTATCACGCAGTTGCAGTGATGGGAGGAAGCACCTTGGAAGTAATTGATGTAGCGGGTATTAGATTTGCTCTGGACCTCTCGCAGCCTCTTTGGGAACAGGTCTTGCACCAGATCAGGGGAGCTGTAGCCCGAGGTGAACTCAGAGCTGGAGAGAAGATACCTTCTCTGCGCGAACTTGCTGGTCAGCTAAGAATTAATCCGAATACGGTAATGAGAGCTTACCAAGAACTGGAGCGGGATGGCTTAACGGAAACCAGACGGGGGCAAGGGACATTTATTACCGCATCCCAACCCAAAATTACCGAAATAAAAATTTCACTGGCACGGGAAGCGGTTCAGGAGTTGATACATGCCATGAATAATCTGGGTGTAGATAAAAAAGCAGCTTTGACTTTGTTAGAGGAGGCGGTATGGCAATGACTGCAGTAGACATGCAAAATGTAATTAAAAAATACGGTTCGACCGTGGCCTTGGACTCACTTACGCTGAGCATTCCCGAGGGGCAGATAACTGGGGTTCTCGGTCCTAATGGGGCGGGCAAATCTACCTTTTTCAAAACCCTAGTGGGTCTTACCAGACCTAATCAGGGGGATATCACTGTCCTCGGCCAAAAACCGTCCTGGAAGGTTAATAGACAAGTGGCCTACCTAGCCGATCAATGCCGCTGGTACGAATACCACACCGTGCGTGAGGCTGTTGAATATGGGCATGCGGTTTTTCCGGATTTCAATATGGATAAGGCTCAAGAGCTGGTTTTATCATTAGGATTGGCCAATGATGCAAGTGTGGGCAGTCTATCCAAAGGGCAAAAAGCCCGGTTGCAATTAATCCTTTGCCTGGCCCGCGATGTCCAGCTTTTACTGTTGGATGAACCCTTCTCTGGCATAGACATGGTATCCAGGGAAAAGATTATTGAGGGTATAATTCAAACCTTTAGCAATAACAAACAGACAATCATAATTAGTACGCATGAAATTCACCAAGCCGAAAGCCTCTTTGACCAGGTAATTTTCATGGATCAGGGTCGGGTCATCATGGCGGGGGAAGTTGAAACCCTGCGCCAGGAGCGTGGTTCTATCGAAAATATATATAGGGGGTTGTTTCAATGACAAGATTTTGGGCACTTATAGACAATAGTGGTAAATTCAATAAGGATCATAACTACACAGCAAATTTACGGTGGCAATTATTTAATACATTACTTGTTCTGCTGACTTCAGTTGGCTTTTCCTACTCCCTTGGGCCTTTTAGCCTATTGGCTTTTGTCCCGGTTTTCTTGTTATTTGCTGCCTTTATCTCGGCCAGCAGCCAGATCAGCAGGGAATGGAGGGAGCAAACCATCAGCTGGTGGCTGACGGTTCCTTGCTCCCGCAGCGAACTGCTGGCATCCAAACTGTTGGGAGCATTGATCCGTTTAACCAAGATTGCCGGAATATCCATAGTGGCTACGGCCCTAATCGCTCTGGGATGGATATTGGTTAAACCTGATATATGGACTATGCCAGCTATAAGCGTTGCCGCCCTCATGGCTTCAAAACTGTATATTCTAACCATAATAGTTTTACCGCTGGCTATGGCTCTGGGAATGTTCTTTGCAGTTCTAATGCGTTCCCGTTTTAAATTTTTCGCGCCATTCATCATAGCTTTTGTGGGAGCGGCTTTTGGTGCCGGGGCAAACTATCTGCTGCCTATTTTGGGGAAGACGGAGGTTGATACCCAGTTAACCCTCATATCTCAAATACCGGTTTTTAATCTTTCATTAACCGCTATTGTCTTAAGAGTAGGGTTGATGCTCGTCATTGCCGCAGTTATTCTGGCTTTATCGTCCTATCTGCTCGCTGAGCAGACTGAAGTATAGAATTTTGGGCGCGAATCTACTTCTCTTAATAATGGTAACCACGACCTGTCCCCTCGTCCCATAAATCGTCCTCTTGGCTTTTCAGATATCAAGGTCGTCAGGCATATTTAGAACCCAGGCTGGCTATGCTAAAACCAGGTTGAAAATGGCCTATTAACGGAGGCGATACCATGAATGTAATTGAGATTAATAAACTAACTAAATACTATGGCAAATCGCGAGGGATTGTTGATGTCAGTTTTAATGTGCAAGAAGGAGAGATTTTTGGTTTCATCGGACCTAATGGAGCTGGTAAATCAACTACCATTCGCACCCTCTTAGCATTAATTTATCCAAGTAGCGGCTCAGCCAAAATATTTGGCAAAGACTGCATCAAAGAAGGAGCAGCAATCAGGCAGCATATCGGATATCTACCTTCGGAAGTGTTTTACTATGACAACATGAAAGTTATCGACCTATTAAAATATTCGGCTAGTTTTTACCCCGACGTTGATAATAAACGTATTTACGGATTAGCGGAAATTATGGATTTAGACCTAAATCGGAAAATTGACGACCTCTCTTATGGCAACAAAAAGAAAGTCGGCATTGTACAAGGTTTATTGCACAGCCCGAAACTTGTTATTTTGGATGAGCCCACCGGTGGTTTGGACCCCCTCATGCAGCGTAAGTTTTTTGAGCTCATTCATTTAGAAAACAAAAAGGGAGTGACCGTTCTTTTCTCATCCCACATTCTGAGCGAAGTTCAGAAGATATGTACACGAGTGGGCATAATCAAAGAGGGTAAAATGGTTAAGGTTGAAGAGATAAGCACCCTGGAGCATAACAATTATAAGCGATTCAGGATTGAAATGATGGAACTGACGCCAGCGGACTATTTTAGTCTGCCCGGTATCAGCAGTTTATCCATAGAAGATAAAGCTGTCAGTTTCATTTTTAACGGTGATATTAACAAAATTATTGAAAAGCTTTATGCACGCAAAGTAATCAATCTCATTGTGGAAGAGCCTTCCTTGGAGGAAATATTTATGCATTACTATGAAAAGGAGGCTTAACCAGTGAACATCTACCGGCAAGAGATGAAAATGTCGCTTCGTTCCATGATCTCATGGAGTTTGGGTTTGCTGTTGGTGTTGCTTTTTTTCATGTTCATGTTTACCGCGATCTCCCAAGATGCAGCATTAATCACGCAAATGACTAGCCAATTCCCGCCGGCGGTGGTAAGAGCATTGGGGCTAAGCAGTCTGGACTTATCCACCGTACTGGGCTTTTATGGCTACGTATACCTGTTTATCCTGCTGACAGGTTCAGTATACGCTCTGAAGTCCGGTATCTCAGCTCTGTCCGAGGAAGTCAGAGCGAAAACAGCGGATTTTCTGGTATCCAAGCCAATTACCCGAACTACCATAGTAACTGCCAAAATAATGAGTGTAATTACGCTGGTTGTCTTGCAGACCGTCATCTATATAGGCGGGGCCTTCATTATTACCCAATTAATTACCAATCAGTATTTTGATGAAGCTACCTTCTTAATGATTAACCTGAGCTTATTCCTGGTGGAATTATTTTTTGTAGGGTTAGGATTGCTGTTATCGGTCATTATCAAGAGGATTAAGACAGTTTTGCCCATTGCTTTGGGCATAGTGTTTGTATTTTGGATCCTGCAAATGTTAAATCAATCTCTGGCAGATCCAATATTGGCTTACTTAACCCCATTTGCTTACTTCGATATTGCGAAAATTATTGCGACGGGCAGCTATGAAACGGTTTATTTATTTTGTGATGCGATTTTAATTGCATTTTTTACGGTGCTTACTTATATAATCTATCAGCACAAGGATATGCCATCGGTATAGTAATTCTATCGTTTTCTTAACGGCGCGTCTTCTTCAACTGCGAAAGGAATGGTTTATCAATGAATATCGTTTTAAGAGAACTGCGGGCTAATGGAAAATCACTTATTATATGGTGTGTATCTATGGTTGCTCTTATTGGGGTGGGTATGGTTAAATATTCGGGCATAGAAGCAATCGGTCAAAGTGCCAACGACCTTGTTAATCAGTTACCAGCCGCTATGAAAAGTATATTAGGCATGAATTTATTAGATTTAACCTCTATAGCAGGGTATTATGGGGTCTTTTTTCTTTACTTCTTGCTGCTGGGGGGGACCCATGCAGTTATGCTCGGTGCCATAATCATTTCCAAAGAGGAAAGAGACAAGACGGCTGATTTTTTATTCGTGAAACCTATTCAACGCAGCAGGGTGATAACTGCCAAGTTAATTGCAATTCTAATTAACTTGGCGATATTTAATCTAGTAACGCTATTGGCATCGGTTTTCTTTGTTGCCATGTATAACAAGGGTGAATCTATAAACAGTCAGATCAGCTACTTAATGATCGACCTATTCATACTGCAGGTAATCTTTGAGGCTATCGGCGCGGGAATATCAGGGCTGGCTAAAAACACCAAGAAAGCCACTTCATTTGCATCGACACTATTTTTAATCACGTTTTTGTTATCAACGGCTATAGACCTCTATAATAAGATAAGTTTCCTAAAATACTTCACGCCTTTTAAATACTTTCCCATTACTGACGTCATGAAAGGCTCTTTTGATCCCCTATTCCTATGCTTAGCCGCAGTAATTGTAATTGGATCTACCGCTTTGACCTATATCACCTTCCAAAAACGCGATATCTATATTTAAAAGTTTTAAAAGTGTCTCCACCGCTAATAGCTCTATAATAGTCATAAATAGTACCAGAAGCGTCGTGAATCATTGCGGCGTTTTATTTTCTGGAACGCTTTAAAGCGGCGAAAAAGGCTATTTCCAAAACATCACTGAAACGTTATTATTAGGAAGAAGACGGTAAATTGTTGAACTATTTCTACAAGGGACCTTTATTGCTGTGAGGTGAAAAGCTATGGATAATATGCCTTTCTACATGGTATTTGTCCAATCACTACCGGAGACTTTAATCTTAATATACCTAGGGCTGGTCTTAATTGATGCGAAGCCCCCTGTCATAAAAGTGCTGGGAATCGCTCTTGCCTCCGCCTTGCTTAGTTATATCCTGCGATCCATACCATTGCCGCTGGGAGTAAATGTTTTTATTCAGATTCCTGTTATAACAGCCCTGCTTTGGTATGTATGTAAACTGCCTTTATCATTGGGGTTAATCAGTACTATTCTGGGTATTTTGGGTGTTGGCACAGCAGAGGTCATCTTCGATGCTTTAGTGTCGGTAGTTACCGGAATATCTCCCCCACAAGCCATGGAGGTCCCGTTATGGCGTGTTTTATACCCCCTTCCCGAATTTTTATTTCTAACTTTATTAATACTTTGGTTTAAACAGAGGCGAGTTAACATAACGAGCCTTATTAAGCCGCTATCAATGACCAGCAGAAATAATTTCAGTGAAAATGTCAGTCCCATCTTACTGCTTTGTATGACGGTTTTATTAGTAACAATTGCATTTTATTGCGAGTTTTATCTGGAGGATTTTACACACATTTCAAGAGAATATATTATTATTACGCTGTTCGCAGTTTCAATGATAGCAGTATTATTAACAATCACTTTAATCTGGAAAATGTTCTATATAAATAAACAGGAAAGTCTTATGGATATACAAACGCTTAATATCAGCAATCTGCAGGATATGATGCAAATTATCAAAGCCCAACGGCATGATTTTATTAATCATCTGCAGGTAATTTACGGGTTGCTTAAGTTGGGGGAAAATGAGCAAATTGAAGATTATATCAGTTCACTATATAAAGAGATACAAATAACTGGGGATATTCTGCGCCTGGCTATTCCTGAGTTAAGTGCCTTTCTGCTGGTACAATCAGGTCTGGCGGCTACAAACAACATATCTATGGAAATAGAGCAAGAGACTGATCTGGGTGGTCTTCATGTTCCGGCTGCAGAATTAATTGTGGTGGTGGGTAATCTGCTTAAGAATGCCATGGAAGCCGTCAAGAATTTAGAACCGGATCAAAGAAAGGTTAAAATAAAGATATTTGAAAAATCTAAATGTTATGTGATTCAGATTCAAAACCAGGGGTGGATTCCCCGAGATTTGAGAAGCAAGATATTTGAACCCGGCTTTTCAACCAAAAATAATGCTGCCGAACGTGGAATAGGATTGGCCTCAGTAAAATACCAGGTGGAAAAATACCGGGGAATGATCGTAGTGAGCAGCCATCCACAAAAAGGAGTTCGTTTTACGGTATGTTATCCCAAGGAAAGAAGGAGGAAGAGTGCTTGAGTATTCACGAGTTGGCAGTTAAATGCGCGGCTTATCTGGCGCGAGAAGTGGGAAGTGATACCAAGCAGGAACTTCGTATGGCTTACGGGCTGGAAGTGCTGCTGGGTGAGATAGTAAAAATGGTCTTATTATTATGGTTGGCCTGGATGCTGGGTATATTACTGGAGGTCATATTCATTAGTATTGCCGCAGGATCTTTGCGGTTAGCATCCGGCGGAGAGCATTGCAGCGAGTACTATCGGTGTCTGGTTGGAGGCACCGTATGCTTCATATTATTAGGAGTGGGAGTTCATAACTTAAACATCTTTTTCAACGGTTCAGGTGCTTATATAACTATAGTCGCAAGCATTCTGCTCTCCTGGTCAATACTCTTTAAATACGCTCCCGGCGAAACCGAGAACAAACCGATAAATAGTGAAGAAGAAAGAGTAAAATTCAGACGACTTTCTATATTAATTGTCTTTATGTATGGACTGGTGATGCTGCTGCTCATGCATAATTATCTTTTGCGCCCCCTGGTCCTGCCTATCCTGGTTGGGATGGTGGAACAAGCATTTACGGTAAGCCCCTGGGGGTACCGGTTTATGCACTTTGTAGATGGGGTCTTAAGTTATAAAAAATGGGGTAGAAAGAAATATGATTCTACGAGTACTAATAGTTGATGACGAACCGGCGGTAGGTTTATATTTAAGAACAATTATTGAGGAAGTGCCTGGTGTGGACGTGGCTGTCATTGCCGCCAGCGGACAGGAAGCTCTGCAAAAAGCAGCAATTTACTTACCCCAGATAGTATTCTTAGATATTGACATGCCAGATATGAATGGGTTAGAACTAGCTCGGACACTGGTGGAAAGCCAGGAAGATATTTTCCTGGTCTTTGCAACTGCATACCCTGATTATGCTTTACAGGCATTTGAACTGTACTCTTTTGACTATATTCTAAAACCCTTCAATGAAAAACGAATAAAAAAAACCCTGAGCAAACTGATTGAAAAAATACAGCATCAATCATCCCGGCGATCAGTATTTGACAACTGTATTGCTATAGAGACACAGACCGGAAAGATATGGCTGAATCCAGGTGAAATACAATATATTGAAAGTCGCAAACCCAGCACTATTATAAAAACCTTAACCAAAACCTATATAACCAAAGGCGGCATGGATACTTTTGAAAAAATACTGCAGCCATATAATTTCTGCCGTTGTCATCGCAGCTATCTGATCAACCCTAAATTAATCAAAGAGATTATCCGTTCTGGCCGGACTTTTCAAATAGCTTTGATTTCAGGCGAAAGGATTTTATTAAGCAGAAGACAGGAGAAGACCTTAAGAGACATACTCCAGTACCGGGTTTAATATACAGAGAAATAATAGGAGAATATAATAAAAGACTATTCAAGCAGCTGATTTATGTCGGTTGTTTTTTTTGTCAAAAATCGCATTGTTTCGACATAACCTAACCCATTGGGAAGCAAATTTAACCCATTTGGTGCAGAAGACTTGAAATTACTGTTGGGTGAATTATATTAATAGATAATACCTAATAAATGGAAGGGGGGGAGAATCTATGATGAAATCAAAGCTATTTATTATCCGTACTTTATCCATGTTTTTATTGGTCGTAGCCAGTGTCACTGTACAACCTGCTTGTTTATACTTTTGGTATCAGCCGAAACTGCCCGAATAAATCATTAATAATGGGGTATATATGTTTTCATTAAGAGGATTCGCAGCTCAAGTACTTGTTTTCACCTTATTTAGCAATCAGGTGTCACTTGTACATTAAGAAACATAAAAAGAGACAGGGGACGTTTTGTTAGCCATCAAATCAAGACTCAAGATGGCATACAACTCGTCCCCTATCTCTTTTATCCAGAGGTTATTTGAGGCATTTCGATCGCTTTTTCTGTTGGCGAAATATATTATTGGCAGATCTCACCTCCCTGGTTTAGTTTTACTATACCCAGTTTAGCCTGGCAAGAAATAGCGGCACTGGTGGATGACTTCTTGACGGACAAAACCCTGTATTGTAAGATTGTTCCAGTCGGGAACTACATAAAAATTTCAAAACCATGAAAATGCCCGGAATTAAAGTTTGATTATCTTATAATAAGGAGTAGTTGCTATGAATAAGAAAAGATGGTGGGCACTGGCCATATTTGCCGTTTTGTTAGTAGTGTGGGCAGTCAGCGCCACCAAAGTAAAACAGATTGAATCCACAAGCACCTCTAATTATCTAACCTATTTAAACCGAATAGAGAACAAACAGGCTTTAACTACCCAAATCTACCGGCCGGGAAAAGGCAAAATATTAGCCTTGGTTAAGCTTGAAGGGGAGATAACTGAAACACCTGCTAGTAGTCCTACCGTGAGCAGCACCTATAATCATCCGGTATTTCTTAAGCAGCTTGAATCTGCTTTTTCCCGTGAAGATGTAAAAGGGGTGATCATGCAGGTTAATTCACCTGGCGGTGGTGTGTATGAAAGTGATGAAATTTATAACCGTCTTTTAGAGTTGAAAGCCAAATACAAAAAACCTTTGGTAGTATATATGGGCCAGGAAGCCGCTTCCGGCGGATATTATGTGTCCATGGCGGCCGACAAGATATACGCCAACCGCAATACCATTACTGGTTCGATTGGAGTAATCCTCAGGACCTATAATTACCAAGAGCTGACCGATAAAATAGGTATTAAGGATGTAACCTTCAAAAGCGGTCCTCAAAAGGATCTTTTAAACCCTATGCGCCCTTTAACTGCCGAGGAAGCAGCGATTGCCCAAGGTATCGTGAACGAAAGTTACAGCTATTTTGTGGATGTAGTAGCGAAAGGTAGGAATATGGATAGAAACCGGGTCTTACAGTTGGCAGATGGGCGAATTTATTCAGGACCCCAGGCCAAAAACCTGGGTTTGGTAGATGAACTGGGCAACCTCGATCAGGCTATTAATGGGACAGCCGAACTAGCTAATATAACTGATCCCCAGGTCTTGTTATTTGAAAATCCGGGTCCTGATCTCTTCAGCTGGCTCACATCCATGCGTGCATCGTCTTTTGATTTGCTGGGATTAAAGCAGCAAGTAGACCAAACGCTAATGCCCCAACTTATGTACATTGCTAACTGAGGAGGAAAATATATGACCGAATATGGTGAAAATATCGGGGCCCCTGAGCAGGAATCTACTGTCGCCCCATCAGACGAAGCAAACCTAAACAAGTATCGGGCGGCTGGTTTCTGGATACGTCTTTTCGCGTTTTCAATTGACCTGCTAGTGATAATGGGGCTAAATGCAATAATATGGGATTCGTGGCTGCCCGTTGCAACTCAGCCATCCCTACTATTTCAAGTATTACATACTAATGAACTATTCCTAGGCCTTACTGGTGCTCTTTACTTCATACTTATGACCCGTTATTTCCAGCAGACGCTGGGTAAAATGATCGTCGGTATTAAGGTAGTCCAACATAGCGGAGAGCCTTTAAGTTGGATTACCGTAATATTTCGTGAATTGGTAGCCCGAAGCCTATCCCAAATCATGGGACTTAACCTGGGTTATGTGGTATGTTGGTTCAATGCTGAAAAGCGTTGTGCGCATGACTTCTTGAGTGATACCTGGGTGGTTTATGAAAAACCCATAGGCGATTCTTGCTTGATTCAGCTTGAAGCGAATCGGGTAGCATAGGGGATATGTAGGTGCAATCAGGGGGATGGTTCTGTTGATGGAACTGAAATAGCGTGGTATTATTGATAGAATGCTATGGTAAGAACGATCAAGAGAACCGTCCCCTTGATTTATAATTTGTGTTTTATGGAGGGTAATAAAAGATGATAAGTGTTACTAAGCTTTTGTTTTCCACCGAATACTTTGGTGATTCACTACGTTACAGTCAGGATTCCCGGGGAGCGATGCATGGCGTCACCACCAACGCTGGACCGGTTGTGGTGTGGAATTCCACCAGGACATGTAATCTTAAGTGCCGTCACTGTTATATGGATTCGGACTCGAAAAAATATAAGGGCGAATTGACTACGGATGAGGCCAAGAAGTTTATTGACGACTTAGCAGAATTTCGAGTTCCCGTCCTGCTGTTCTCTGGTGGGGAGCCGCTTATGCGGCCGGATTTTTTTGAATTGGCTGCCTATGCTGCGGCTAAGAATATTCGTCCGACCCTATCTACGAATGGTACGCTGATTACACCCGAAGTTGCTCAGCGGATCAAGGATATTGGAGTAGGTTATGTAGGCATCTCATTGGATGGCCTGCGAGAAGTTAATGATAAATTCCGGGGAAGGGAAGGCGCTTTCCAAGCGGCTATGCAGGGAATCCAAAACTGTGTGGCGGTCGGCCAGCGAGTAGGGTTAAGGTTTACAATTAACCACCATAACCTGCAAGAGCTGGACGACATTTTTGATTTTATTGAGGCTGAAAAGGTTGATCGGGTTTGTTTTTACCATTTGGTCTACTCGGGCCGCGGCAGTCAAATGATTGATGAAGATGTAACGACCGCCCAGTCACGACAGGCCATGGATGTAATTATTCGCCGGACCCGTGATTTTGAAGAACGTGGTTTAGTCAAGGAAATTCTAACCGTTGATAACCATTGTGACGGAGTGTATCTATACCTGAAAACTCTGGCCCAAGATCCAGAACAAGCTGAAAGGATTAAAGAGCTTATTTCTATGAACCGAGGCAATCGCTCAGGAATTGCGTTTGCGGAGGTTGACCCCCTTGGATTTGTTCATCCCGATCAATTTACCCAACACCATACCTTTGGTAATGTACGTGAACGTAAATTCGGGGAAATCTGGACAGATCTGAGTAATCCCATCCTTGCTGGGTTAAAAGACAGACAACATTTGCTGAAGGGCAGGTGTGCTGCTTGTCAGTATCTAGACATATGTAATGGTAACTTCCGGACGAGGGCTGAGGCGGTAGCAGGAGATTTCTGGGAATCTGATCCCGCATGTTATCTCACCGATGAAGAAATTGGAATAAGTAACCAGAAGTAAGCGATTGCAGATAAATTAGTAAATTGGGATACAGCGGCCATTTTCGAATACGAAAATATTGCTCCTATGGTAAGGTTGGCAGTGCCGAGGAATGAACATTTTATTAACCTATTGATTGCAATGGGAACAGGGAGCCAAAAAAAACAGCCAGCCAGCTGGAGAGTGTTTATAAAATGGGGAATCTTAGCCTCGATTTATGGGAGTTTGAATAGAATTAAATTGCTTACTATTATACTCCATCCCCATTAGTAATCTATTCCCATCTTTAACCGAGTCTAAATACTAATAAAACTTGCCCTGCAATTTATGAGATTGGCTGCCGCATTCCCCTTCCCTCTTATCATAAGCGTCTAAGTGTAAATATACCCACTACATGCTCTCTTTGTCGACAATAGGAATATTGGAGCAGGCTTTTACCGTAACCCCCTTGGGCTACTGCTCTATTCATTGGGTTGATAACGCGTTAGGTGGTTATAAAAGGTCCGAGAAAGAGGATATACAAAATGGATATTCTAATCGTTGATGATGATATACCCACGGGCCTCTATCTAAAACACATTGTCTCACAAGTACCGGGAGTTACCGTTATTGGTGTAGCTACCAGTGGTTCTGAAGCACTTAGGATGGCCAGTGAACATAAACCTCAGGTCGTATTTTTGGATGTAGATATGCCGGAGATGAATGGCTTGGAAGTGGCCCACAGGATGGCTGAATGGCAGAGCGAAATATTATTTGTATTCGCCACTGCTTATCCTAATTATGCCATGCAAGCCTTTGAGCTATATGCCTTTGATTATGTACTCAAACCTTTTGATGAAGAACGGATTAGGAAAACGCTGCGCAAGCTTAACAACAGGTTAACGTTTCAAATCCTTCCTGCTTTCAATACTAAGGAAATCATTACTATTCAAACCCACGGGGAATCACATTTGTTGAAACCAGAGCAGATCGTATATGTAGAAAGCCGCAGGACAAAAGTATTGATAAAAACTTTAACAGACACCTATTGCATAAAAGGAAGCCTCCACAGCTGGAAAGAAAAACTGGCTCCTTATGGTTTCGTGTCAAGCCACCGAAGTTACTTGGTAAATATTAATCAAATTAAACAGATTGGCTCTTATAGTAGTACTTATGAACTTATTTTAATGTCTGGTGATAAAGTTCCTTTAAGCCGCAACTCTGAAAAGCAACTAAGAGATATGCTGAGCGAACGACAAAAGTAAACTTCCTTCCATGCTATGACACATGATTCAAAAACGACCAACAATGTGGTCGTTTTTTCGTTTCTGTAAGTTTTTTTTGAGAAACTACAACCATTCGTACTCATATTTCGACCGTTCGTACTCATCCTATTGTAATAGCAAAGTTAAGTTGATAGAGTTGCAAATATATACACATTATGGAAGGAGGTGGAAATGAGCAACCCGTTACAAATTAAATTCTTGAGCATTGTCTCAGGATTTCTTATATTAGTTGCCTCTGGTGGTGCCAGCCCGGCTTGCTGGTTTAACTGGTACCAGCTTAAATTACCGGAATAGTGGTTTATTTGCTATTGACAAAAGTTATCCAAAATAATTCCCAAATTAGTTTGAGAAAATAGAAATTTTTTTGGCGGGCCAGTGAATCACAAATAAGCAGAAGGAAAAATTGTTATTTTACCCCGCGAATTATATCTAATATTAAAATTAAAAGGAGTTTGATTTATGAGGAAAAAATTATGTATGATTGGTTTAACTTGTCTATTAATGATTGGTTTTTGTTTTTATCATACAGATCAATTGTTAGCTCTTGATATGGGTCTTGAAAGACATAACATGACTCCATATGAAATGCAATTAACTGATAATCTAATAGACCAAGGTTCAGGTCAAAAGGATGATAATGTTGAATTGCAAAAAAATATTAAATTGGGCAAGCAACAAGCAGAAGCTGCAGAAAAAACCTTTATTGAAACGGCTATTAGAGATACAATAAATGGAACTACCGAAGAAATGCCAAGATCAACCTTACGCTCCTCATGGTTTTTGACCGGCTTGAGCACATATCAATCTTGTGGTGGCTCCGGACTTGGAACCAGTAACAGTTATTGGACATCGGGTTTAAGAAATAGGAACGGTTCACTTGTAGGACTATATGGTTATAGGTGGGCTAAGGGTTGGGGAACCACTTCGTTCACAGCCCCGAGTACTGGCAACTATTCTGTAACAGCCAACTATAGGATAACTGGCAATATATGGGGAGGAAATTTGAAGGCAAAAGTCAAATTTATCGATGTTAATGATAATCGCACTAAAGAAGCAACCTATTTGGATTTGAATTCTGGATATTATGATAACGTGCTTCAAGAACAAACCTGCGATTTTTCTTTGGACGGAGGTCATAGCTATACTGTAGTATTTGAAATAGCAACAGAGGCAACTGCGGTAATGGGTCAAGAAATGGCAGATTTTTTAAATACGGAGCTTGATGGAACACAACGAAATGTTGATTTTGAATGGTTAGAAATAACTAACTAAGGGGATATTGAGTGTTATCTTATGATGTAATTCTAATAATTGTCGCTGCTATAAGTATAATCTACTATTATCATTTAGCTTCTTCCTCAAAAAATAATTTTCAAATGGTAATTCAATTATTCTTGATTGGTATTATCCTTTGGATTAGTCCGAATCTTAGCAATTATTTTAATTACGCGCCCTTGAAAATTGCTGGTTTCATCTTGTTCGTCTGTGGTATAAGCATTTTGACAGTAGAGAGTTTCTTTCACGGGCTACGTGGCAAGAAGTAGGTTGAAATAATAAATGCAGGATTGGAGACCGGTTTAGGCCGGTTTCCGATTCTGTATGAGTGTCAAGGGGACGCGGTCTTTGCAAGTACCAGAGTGTCAAGGGGACGGGGTTATTGACAACACTCCTAATCTAAGGTAAGTTAGTTTAGGGGTGTTTTTTATGCCAAGAAAAGCAAGAAAGAAAAGTGAAAGCGGAATATATCACATAATGATGAGAGGAATAAACCGGCAAACAATTTTTGAAGATGAAGAAGATTATGAAAAATTCATTGAAACCATACAGAAATATAAAGAAAAGTGCGGCTATGAAATCTTTGCATATTGCTTGATGAGCAATCATGTGCATCTCTTATTAATAATTGGATTAGAGCCACTGGAGCAAGTTATGCGCAGGATATGTGGAAGTTATGTTTATTGGTATAATTGGAAATACCAACGAATAGGTAATCTATTTCAAGACAGATTTAAAAGTGAAGCAGTGGAAGACGATACATATTTTCTAATTGTTCAAAGATATATTCATCAGAACCCACTGAAAGCCGGATTAGTAAAAAAGATCGCGCAATATAAATGGAGCAGTTTCAATGAATATGTCACTAAATCCAAAGTGATTGATGTAAGCCTATTACTTAAAATGTTCGACGATGACAGAGGAAAAGCCATACAAAGCTTTATTGAATATAACAACGAAGTCAACGATTACATATGCTTGGATATGGAAGAAAAACGTCAGATAGTTGATGAAGAGGCAAGAAAGATAATCAAAGAAGTATGTAAAGTGCAAAATACAGGTGATCTACAGAATCTAGAGATAGCAACCAGGAATAGTTATTTGAAAGAGTTAAAAGAGCAGCATGAGTTATCAGTCAGACAGATCGAGAGGCTGACAGGAATAAATCGGGGGGTTGTTTTGAAAGCCTAAAAATGGGTGTCAACAACCCCGTCCCCTTGGCATCGATAATTATAATGAGGCTACGTTAAGAGCAACCGTCTCGATTAATATGCGCACTTGAGGAACAAGCGAGAGATGTCTTAGATAAGGCATCTCTCACACCAATTTCATTTTGTTTTATTATATTGAAGGGGATATCATTTTATGGACCTTAAAACAATAACTTGGCTTGTTCGATTATTAGGCCTGATTATTGGGGTATGGGTTTTGGTAAGTTCCGTTATTACACTTATTCGGCCTAATATAGAAATCAGGTTTGTGGGGACTGGTTTTATGACTTGCGTTGTTCTTGTCATTATTCATGAAAACCTTGTTAAGAAAGTCAATAAGTAGATACGGAGCAATCACGCATTACAGGAATGCTTGATTGTCCTTCTGTTGTCAAAGTTGTCTAGGGATTAAATCTGTAGCCGGTTCCCCAGATGGTCTCAATATACTCGGGATTTGAGGGGTCTTTTTCAATCTTCTTGCGCAGTTTTTGGATGTGGACCGCCACGGTGGCCGTTTCTCCGGCATAATCATCTTCCCAAATGGTGGTGAAGATATGCTCCTTGGTGAAAACGGTGTTGGGATTAGTGGCGAAAAAGAGTAACAGCTCATATTCCTTAGTAGTAAACTGAACCTGTTTGCCATTCACAAACACCTTATGAGATGCAGTGTTTATCTCCAAGCCGCGGTGAGTAATTATCTCGGGCGTGGTGTTCTTGCCCCGCAGGCGCTCATATCTGGTGATATGTGATTTTATGCGGGCCATAAGTTCGGCCGGACTGAACGGTTTGGTCAGGTAATCATCGGCGCCGAATTCCAAGCCCCTTATTTTATCGATATCCTCATTCCTAGCTGAGACTACCATAATCGGTATTTCTAATCTCTTCCTTACTTCTTTAATGATTTCGAATCCGTCCTTTTGCGGCAGCATTAAGTCAACTATTAAAATATCATAGATCCCGGAAACTGCCTTTTTCAATCCGGAAGCCCCATCGCAGGCTATATCAACGCTATACCCGTTTAGCTGCAGGTAATCACGCTCCAGTTCGGCAATATTAACATCATCCTCAATAATTAGAACGCTTTTCATAATTAAACCCCATTCTCTGCCGTGCTATAAATAGGAAAACATATCGTAAAACACGAACCGGTCTCGGTCGAACTGGACACTAATATCTTACCCCCCTGAGCTTCTATCAGCTCCCGGGCGATGGCTAACCCCAGACCGGTACTCATCAAGTCTTTGGATCGTTCATTGTCGATTCGATAAAAACGATCAAAAATGTAGGGGAGTTTTTCCGGTGCGATACCCAGGCCATTGTCGGTGATTGCCAGGCAGGCGGTGTCATCCTGCCGGTATAATTCCACGCCTATTTTCAAACCAGTTTCGGGACCATATTTAACCGCATTACCTAGAATATTCTTAATGGCCTGGTGCACTCTTTTACCATCAATTCTAACTGCCGGGTCCTGATCTATTTTATCCTGATAGAGAAACTCGGCATCTATTTCCTCAAGTTCAAACCTTAGTTCATCCATTAAATCACCCATGAACGCCCGGACATTTATCACTTCGTAGTTGAAATCTACCTTATCAATATCAAGCTTCGAAAACAAGAATAAATCATCAATCAACTTATTCATGTAGTTGGTGTTATTGTATATGGTCTTAAGATATGGATTTATTTTATCAGGTTGAACCAGGTCATTATCCATTATCATTTCAATATATCCCTGGATCGAGGTTATCGGGGTTTTCAAGTCATGCGAAATGTTGGCGATCAGATTCTTCCTATTCTCTTCATACTCCAGGTTGCTTTTCTCGCTCTCACGCAGTTTAGCGGCCATTTCATTAAAGGATCTTATCAGTTGACCAAACTCATTCTGACAACAGGTATCTATGCTCACATCGTAATTGCCTCTGGCAATCTCTATGAACCCATTTTGCAGTTTATCTATGGGGGTTAATACCCTTTTCTCCACACGTCCTAAAAAGAAGAGCTGTACAATCTCTTTAAATACGATTAAACCAGCGATGGTAATGCCGATAGCTTTAAGGCCAGCCCAGCGAAACAACAGGTATACAATTAGAACGTTGATTACCAGAAACAGTGGACGTAAGAATCTAAAGGATCTGTGTAGGCGGTGGAATTCTTTGAAATGATGCCTATACTCCATTTCGGACGCACAGCATTGACTTTCGTCCACATCTATATGTCTGTTCCTCATTAACTGCACCTGCTATCATTTTTTCTTATACTAATATAACCTATTTTAACCTGTCATTTAATATATACCAGAATGCATCGCAGCAGAAAACTATAGTGATAATAGTTTATGTAAAAGGGCGTAAAATGCTTAATACTATTCTACGCCCTATATTTTAGATGAAAAGGCTAACTATCTTTCTTTTTACCACTTCAGGTTTAATTCGGCCTTGAAGCTCATTTCATGAAACTGATCATCTTTATCCTTGGCTGTTCCCGATGCAGTGATAACCAATTTTTCAATGGCTTTGTCTGCGTTAAGCAGCACGTTCAGATCAATTACCGGTTTCTCTATTGATATTATGTCCTTCATGCCAGCGCAGCATTGCGGCCCAGGGGAACCTTCAGGGGACCCGTGATGTTGGAATCTGCCATGTATATGCTGCATCAACTCTAACGGTATCTCATCGATTTTCAGGGATAAGGCCGCCGCATTATTCTCCAGTTCATTAATCTCAAGCTTATCAATCAACCGTAATACATAGCCCAAGGCAGCTAATTTTCCCTTTACACCGCAGCAGCTGGTATCTGCCTCTTCGCCGCAGCAATCTGACGTTTCACAGCAGCCATGGGAATGGAAATGCCGTCTTAGATGTTTATGATGACGGTGATGTGCTCCTCCACAGCAATTCTGCAGATTAAATTCACTGGTGCTTTCGTGTTTTAATTGTTTGCCGTCACAATCGAGAGAGGTATTAAGTTTTACTTTAACCTGGCCGGTAACTAAGTTCTTTTCGAATTCATTTCTCAGTGCAAAACAATCGGTCTGATCCTTTTTAGCTGCGACCTCGAGAGTACCGATGAAAACCTCCTTGTCTTTCATGGCTTTGGCTACATCATACAAAAGCTTAATTTTATTCAATACCATAACCTCCTTTTTTCAATTACAAGGTTAGTATACTGATACACGATAAACTCCCCTTAAACAGGGTTTAAAAGTTTTATAAACATTTTTAAAATTTTTCACAAATACCATTTCCGAAAAAACAACGATCGCTGGTAATGAAGATTTTGCTCTAGTGCATACAAAAGCGCATAAATCACTTTCCTACTTAAAATATCCATAAATAATCTTGACACAAGTATCTTTTAGATATATATCTAATATATATAAATGGATAAAGGTGGTTAGACAATGCCTAGATTGAGCAAAACCAGATATGCCGTCCTGGGAGCCTTAAGCGTAAGACCTGGATCAGGTTATGATATCAAGAAATTCTGTGATAATACCCTTTCTTTTTTCTGGGCCGAAAACTACGGCCAGATCTACCCCGTTCTCAAACAGTTGGAAGAAGAAAATTTGGTAAGTAAAGAGACTGAAATAGCAGAAGGAAGACCAGCACGTAATGTCTACCACATTACCGATGAAGGGAGGGCCGAACTGAATGATTGGCTGCTGCTTCCCGTAGAACCGGAAACCCATCGCATGGAATTGATACTCAAACTAGTATTAGCTGCTGACATTCCCGCCAGTAATCTAATCGCCAAACTGGCCGAGAAAAAAGCTAATGAAGAGAAAACGCGGCAATATCTCGAAGAGGCTGAGGGGCGCCTAAAGGATGGCCCCCAGGATCGTCCAGGACTGCATCTGTGGTTGGCAGGTATCAGTATGGGAAAATATCTTTCTAAGGCCACCATAGATTGGTGCGAAGAAACTATGGCTATGCTGCAGCACCATGTTCATGATAACAAGAGTACGAAGTAGTTCTTAGTGATGCCTAAAAACGGACTTAATAGGTTCTGAGGGAGCAATCTCTATAGAGAAACTTAAATGTGGAGGTTTAGTAAATGAAAATACTAGCTGTAAATGGCAGTCCCAGAGGGGCAAAGGGTAATACCGAACAACTGCTGCAGAAATTTTTACAAGGGGCTCAAGCGGCGGGCGCTGAAGCGGAAACGATTTACCTAAAGGATAAGAAGATAAATCATTGCCGGGGATGCTATTCCTGTTGGGGAAAGACACCCGGTGTCTGCGTGCACAAAGATGATATGCCGGAGCTCTTGGAGAAACTAAGAAACGCCGACGTTATAGTATATGCCACACCGCTTTATGTTTACACGGTTTCTGGATTAATGAAGGATTTTATGGATAGGAGGCTGCCCCTGGCTCTTCCGCAAATAATTAAGTATGGTGACCGTTATGCTCATCCCCGGCGTTATGAAGAGACCAAGCATAAGACAGTTTTGATCTCCAATTGTGGTTTTCCGGGTCGGCAATACTTTTCGGGAATGATGGAATCCTTCCGCATATTCTGCTCCAGTCCCCACAACGAACTGGCTGGTGCCATACTTTGTTCAGCCGGACCCTTGTTGACCATGCCGCCGGCTCGGGAAATGATCCAGTGGTATCTTGATGCCTGCGAGAAAGCAGGTCAGGAAATAGCCCTGCAAGGCAGAATTTCGCCTGTAACCCAAGCAATTCTAGACCAGGAACTGATCACTGACGTTGATCAGTACATGAATGCTGCCAACAGCTACTGGGGACAGGTTCTTTCCGGCCAACTGGAATTTGAACCAGAGGCTTAACCGGATCATCCATGCCAGGATTTTACGCATGCTTGCATTGGAGACCCGAGACTTGAATCGAATATCCAAATTTTCCATCATCAATTGCAAACAAGACCTCATCCGTAATTGTGATTTATCTCCGATGGTTTGCCCGAATGTCAACTGATATAATGGTGAAAATGTCTGGAGGAGATGAAGCAATGAACAGAACCAAGCTCAAAGAAGCCGAAGCAAGATTCTTTAGGAATTATCCTGGTGGTTTCTCTAATCCTTTGATGCTCGAAATTGCAAAGAAACACAAAGTAGAGAAAATGAATAAATTGGCGCAGGAGAGCTTGGCAATTGAGCAATTTGAAAATCCCATTAAAATGTTGATGCTATGTGCAAAATCGTCAGCCAATCTTCTATGGTTTCGCTTTTTGAAAAGCCTAAATTCAGAGATTTAGTTAAGGCTATGAGCGTCAGTGAAAAGGAGCGTTTATCTCTGGGATTGAAGGAATTCTTGCATGGTAATCAAGGGTTTGGCTTTGACCTGATGTCCGATCTGCTCCATGAATATAAGTTGGCTAAATGGACGTTGTTAACAATCTGTCCCGTCTATTACCGGCCGAGTGTAGAGGTTTTCATAAAACCTACTACTGCCAAAGGGGTAATTGAGTACTTTGAGTTGGAAGGACTCCAATATAGCCCCAATCCGACCTATGAATTTTATCGGGCTTATCGCGAACAAATTAACCAGATGAAAGCTGAAGTGGATGCTTCATTGCAGCATGATAATGCAGCTTTCTGCGGTTTCCTTATGCTGTCAATGTAGAATATTGCGTGGGACAAGGGACCCGTCCCCCTGTCCCCGTTATGGGACAGGGGGACGGGTCCCTTGTCCCAGATATTCAGTGAAGAGGTGTTTATCCGTGGAAAACCAACCTGGTCAGCCTTTACCAGACTATATTCAACCAGGCTTGAAAACTCTATTTGTGGGGTTTAATCCCAGTATCCGTTCGGGGGAGGTGGGTCATCACTTTGCCAGTCCCAACAACCGTTTCTGGAAGATTCTGCACGAAGCCGGGTTAACCCCGCGAAAATATAGGCCGACAGAAGACGCAACCCTTTTAGAGCTGGGTTATGGACTCACCAACATTGTGGCGCGCCCCACTCGTGCAGCCACCGATGTAGAGGCTGCAGAATATGCACAGGGCACGAAGTTACTGATACAAAAAGTAGAACTTAATCTTCCCAGGGTGGTCTGTTTTGTGGGGAAAGGAGTATATCAGATATATGCCCACCAAAGGCAAGCCGATTGGGGATTTCAGACCAGAGAGACTGTGCCGGGAGTAGTGGACTTTATTGCTCCCTCCAGCAGTGGCTTGGTACGCATGAACATGGCGGAGATAGTGGCCATATATGGCTTTCTAAGTATGTATTTGCGGGATTCCCGCCGTTGATAATCAATTAGACCGTTATACTTTTAGGCTTTGTATTTATTGAATGGTTTTACAACCTTCTTAGAAGGTCTGTATATACAAATTATGCAAGGAAACTACCAGTATCTACTAACATTAATGCAATTTCGATGAATTGCGGAGAAGAAATCTTAGATGGGATATTGGAACAAGGTGAGAAATGGTATAATTTTTCATGAAGTTATTAGGAGTTTTGAAAATAATGTAGGTAGAGGAGAACCGGTGGAAACTAACATCACAAAATCAAAACATATAATAAACACATTAAAAAACGGGGTTATACCGAATATAAGCCTTGAATTGTTGTGTACCGGAAGGGAACGGGAAATAGAAGAATTTAAAAGATGCCTTGATGATATATCTGCAGGAAATGGTGTTGTAAAATTCGTGTCTGGTGAGTACGGTTCCGGCAAATCCTTTATGCTTGAACTCTTAAGTCAATTAGCAGTACGAAGTGGCTTTCTTGTAGCTAAAATCGTTATAAATAAAGGCTTTACTTTAAATAACTTTGAGAACTTTTATTATAATGTTATGCATAACCTATCACTACACGAGATCAATTCTTTGGGTACTGAATTTGAAGAGATATTCGATATATGGGTTAGCAAACTTCAAAACTATACTGACAAGGAAATGGCATCAGATGAAATACGAAACGTAATAAGTACTCTTAACAATTACAATAGCTCCTTTGCCAGAGCATTTTTAGTATATATCAAGGCCAAAACCAGTAGGGACAGTGAGCTTTCAAATGCTGCTGCTTCCTGGATCAAGGGCGAAAAAAACATACCTGCAAACTTGAAGGCTCGTTTTGATGTCAAGGGAGATATTGACAGGCAGAACTCAATAGACTTTTTTAAATCATTTATTAGCCTTGTAAACCTGCTTGGATATAAGGGAACTGTTATTGTTATTGATGAACTTGAGCTATTAATGAAATTAAGGTCCGATCTGAGAAACAATGCATACGAAAACCTCAGATACCTAATTGACAGCTGTGGGTCAGGAGAATTTAATAAATGTATGTTTGTTTTTGCAGGGACTAATGAATTTTTTGAGGATAAAGAAAAAGGTATTAAGACATATGCAGCTCTATATCAAAGGCTTGGAAATAGGTTAACTATAAACGATTCATTTTTTTTAAATGTAAGAAAACCCATCTTGAATCTAAAAAAGCTTAGTTTTGAGGATATCCAGGCTTTGACCGACAAGATAGTGATGTACCACAGGGAAGCTTTTAACTGGATTCCCAAATTAAGCAACGAAGCAATCAGAAACTGGACGCTGCTGGATTTAAAAAAATCTGGAAACCCAATAATGCCTGTAAATACCAGGATTTATATCACAAAGCTCATAGAGATTTTGGATATTATAGAGCAAAATCCCGACAGCAAACTGTACTGCAGTGAGCTTCGTCTGGTCAAGAAAAACGGCGTAGACATATTTGTGAATTCAGCGAGAAGCAGTTATGAAACCCCAAATTATCCCGGATAATTTGCAAACTGGTCATAGAATTTCTGATATGGACGGTTCTCTTGTGATTCCATCCGTCATCATTCCTTAAAAGAAGGCGGAAATATAATGCCAAGTCAACCTCCCAGCTCCGACTCAACCCTAAAAGAACGTCGGAAATCGGCGCTGGTCAGGCATAATTTCATTACGGAATAATTGACAATCTGGAGCTCCGGGCAACCGGAGCTTTTAATATTGTTAAGTAAAACTGCTAGACTAAAAACGACTATAATTCAATGGAACAAATGACGATATATACTAATAATTCCATATATAAGCCAGTTAGTATTATCAAGCATCTATTGCTGTCGAGGATAATTCTACCTTGCCTGCGAAATTTGGGCCCTAATAAAACACATGATTACCGTAAGAGGAGGATGCAGCAAGTTTGGATAGCAATTCAAAAAATCATCCAACGACCCCAATCCAGGATTTAGATATTAATGGGGCAGAAGGTCAGGAAAATCAGGCACAAAGATTAAAAGGATCGGAAGAGCATTACCGAGCTTTGATTGATAATGCATTGGATGCGATGTACATTACCGACCTTAACTATACCATTCTGGAGGCCAATAAAGCGGCTTGTGAACAAGGGGGGTATACCTATCAGGAGTTGATTGGGATTAACGCTCTGGAAAAAATCGTTCACTCAGAATGGATTCTTAATAGCCAGGAGCAGATTAAGCGCTTGCAGGAATCCGGCAGTGTGAAATATGAGAGTCTCCATGTAAACAAGGATGGCAGTTTGATGGAGGTTGAAGTACTCTCGCAGTTAGTCGAATATAATAATCAGCCTGCTGTTATGGTTTCTAATCGGGACATATCAGCCCGCAAGCGGACGGAAGAAGCGTTGAAATCCAGTGAGTTATTATACCGCATTATTTTTGAAAACTCGCCTTTAGGCATAATCTATTTGAATCAGCAAGCCAAGGTAATCAGCGCTAACCATCGCTTGGCAAAGCAGTTGGGGGCGCATTTAGAAATGCTAATAGGGCAAATAATGCCGTTAAATCATGGTAATGAGATTACCCTCAAGGAATTATTCTATAAGGCAGTGGATGGTGAGGAGGCCATATTTGAGGGAGACTTTTATCCAGTGCCGGGTGGTGATCTTATGTCACTGAAAATCCTGTTCAGCCCGGTGAAAAAGGACGTAGGAGCTTGCGATGTCATTTGCATGGTAGAGGATATTACTGAGATTAAACGCCGTGAACGGGAACTGCGGCAACTCTACACCGCTTTTGAGCAAAGCCCGTTCACGGTTGTCATAACCGACCGGCAAGGTATAATTCAATATACCAATCAGGAATTCGAACAAGTAACTGGTTATAGCCTGGCAGAAGCCATAGGTCAAAATCCCCGCATATTAAATGCTGGCACCTTACACCGGAAACACTACCAGGACCTCTGGGCTACCATTCTGGATCGCAGGATATGGAAAGGTGAGTTGCATAACCGCAGAAAGAACGGAGAATTGTTCTGGGAGCGCGCTGCCATTGCCCCAGTGCTTGATGAACATGAAAAAATAATTAACTTTGTCGCCGTTAAAGAGGAGATAACTAGAGAAAAACTCATGGAACAGGTGAATGAGTTTGTAAGAACGATTGCCGTTAGTCTGGACACGCAAAAAAGTCTCCTGCATGCCTGCATGGAGAAAATTATACAGCTATTAGGGGGAAACATTGGAATTAACGTCAGTTTAAAGGGGGCGAAAACTGGTGTTATCGCCTGGGCCAGCACAACTCCAGAGATGAAATCCCTCCAAGAAATATTCGATCTCAATTCTATAATGAGCAATGAAAATTGCTGGAAGCCTTGTATAGAGGAAAGCCGGGCAGTCATTATCAATAATTATGGTGAAGTATATCAGACCAAGCTCCGTGAAGGAAATGAATCGATTGAGAAGATGATGATCGTGCCAGTTATTGAGGCATCGGGAGAAGTTGAAAACCTGGTGATTTTAGCTGGTAAAAGCACTAATTATAACAATTTGGATGCTGAAGTTGCCATTTATTTTAGCAAAAACGTAAGGGCTACGCTAAAGCACCGGCAAACAGAAAAAGACCTGGAGGAAAGCCAGACCAGAATGGGTATCATATTTGAGGCTATGCAGACTGGCATCGTGCTCATCGATCCACGCACCAAGAACATAATTGAAACCAACCAGACCACCCTGAATATGTTCGGGGGGAGCATGGAGGACCTGATAGGAAAACCCTGTCACCAGCTGCTTTGTCCGGCAGAGTGGAATAATTGCCCGGTATTGGATCTGCAGCAAGATATTGATAACGCGGAGAGCATTATGATATGTAAAGACGGAAGCAGGAGGCCTATTTTAAAAACCGTTACCAGGGTTTGCATCGCAGGGCAGGAGTACTTGCTGGAGAGTTTTGTGGATATCAGCGAGCGTAAAGTAATGGAGGAGGATCTGCGTCAAGCAAAAGAAGCGTCTGAAGCTGCCAACCAGGCTAAGAGTATGTTCCTGGCCAATATGAGCCATGAAATACGTACTCCGATGAACGCTATTCTGGGATATGCTCAGTTGATGAAGAGAGATGCATCTCTGCTTCCCGAACAAAGAAGGAATCTAGACATTATTGGCAGAAGCGGCAATCATCTTCTGGACATTATCAACGATATTCTGGAAATGTCCAAGATCGAGGCTGGTCATATCACTCTAAATAAAGAAATCGTTAATTTTGCGGAGATGCTCAGTGATATCGAAAGTATGTTCCGCCTGCGTTGTGAAGAAAAGGGACTTGTCCTTTTGTTTGAAGGATGCACACCGCTCTCCCAGATTCTGAATATGGATCAGGGGAAAGTACGTCAGGTGCTGGTCAATCTACTGGGGAATGCCATCAAGTTTACCGGGGAGGGCGGCATTGCGCTGCGAGTTAGTCAGAGCTTTGAATCGTTGCCCAGTGAAGGGGGTTCAGACCAAACTGTCGGCGCCGAGCAAGTGCGTATTACCATCGAAGTGGAGGATAGTGGCTGCGGTATATCACCGGAAGGATTCAGCCGGGTTTTCGAATCCTTTGAACAGGTGGGAAGCAAAAACAATCACGAGGGGGGAACAGGTCTGGGCCTGGCTATTAGCCGGAAATATGCTCAGATTTTGGAAGGAGATCTGCGGCTGGTGCGGAGCGAGTTGAACAAGGGAAGCTTGTTCCAATTTACTTTTATGGCTGAAATAGGCGATGAACAGATGATTGATAACCGGCAGCTAGCAGCCAGAACTGTAAAGGGGATAGCAGGAGACAAACGGGAGTGGCGAGTGCTGGTAGTCGATGACCGGGAGACCAACCGCGAACTTCTACTGCAAATGTTGGAAGGAATAGGCTTTAAAGTCCGCCAGGCTGAGGATGGTGTGGAAGCAATCAAGCATTTTGAAGCCTGGCAGCCGGATGTAATCCTCATGGATTTAATGATGCCAGTAATGGATGGATACCAGGCCACCAACAAAATCAAATCCATGCCAAGAGGTGACATAACTCCGGTTATTGCAGTTTCTGCCAGTGTTATGGAGGAAAATGATACCAAGGCCATTAAATGCGGAGCTGATCTATTTTTGCGCAAACCTTTTCGTGAAGAGGAGTTGCTGGAATATATCCGCCTCTTAACTGGCATAGAGTACCTCTACACCAAGGAACCCGAGGAGGAAGAAGAGACCGCTATAGTAGTCATCAACCGGGCCCAAAACCCATGGAATGCAGACAGCCTGAATAGCATAAAAACGGCGGTTGAAAGCGGGGATATGCACTTACTGCAGGATATTCTAAACAGGAAAATGCCGGAGGATCCTTTAACAGTGCAAAAACTAAAAGCACTGGCGGAGAATTATGACTATATTAATCTAAGTAATTGGCTAAATCTAATGTTGACCGAAAGCGACAATTAAAAAAGGTAATACTGAAAATAATTTGCGGATGACAATATTGCCATATTCTCAAAGAGCGGAGGTTATGGGCTTGGATCGAAATCGAGTTGAAAAAGCTAGGATAATGATAGTGGACGATACTCCAGCCAATCTTAAACTTCTTGATCAAATACTGCGAGATGCGGATTACCGGGTATTTGCCTTTCCCCGGGCTGAAATGGCGCTGCGAGCCGCTCGTCAAAACCCGCCTGATTTGATTTTGCTGGATATTAATATGCCGCAGATGAATGGTTATGAAGCCTGTGAAATTTTAAAAAAGGATCCTGAGCTCTGTGACATACCAGTTATGTTTATTAGCGCACTGAATGATGCCATGGATAAAGTACGCGCTTTTCAAGTCGGGGCTGTCGATTATATCAACAAACCCTTTCAGATAGAAGAGGTTCTAGCCCGTGTCGAAACCCATTTGAAAATGCGTCAAATGCATATGGAAATGGAGAAGTATAATCATCATTTGGAAGAACAGGTGGCTGAGCAGGTAAAAGAGATCGCCGAATCGCAACTTGCTACAATCATTGCTCTAGCCAAACTGGCAGAATCGCGTGACGATACCACAGGGCAGCACCTGGAAAGGGTACAGGCCATGTCCAAGGCATTGACTGATCGGATGCAGATGGATGGATTGTATGCTGAGCTGACCGACAGCTGTTATGCCCAAAACCTATACTTTGCCTGTTCACTTCATGATATTGGCAAAGTAGGAATTCCCGACCGGGTGCTGCTCAAGCCGAGCAGGTTGACCATCGAGGAATCCGAGCTGATGAAAAGCCATACCCTCCTGGGAGCGGAAACCCTGCAAAGCGTATACGAAAAATACCCCAGCAATCAGTTGATCAAAATGGCCATAGCTATAGCTCGCTGGCATCATGAACGATGGGACGGTTCAGGTTATCCGGATGGTTTGGCCGGGAAAGCCATTCCCCTTTCCGCTCGCATCATGAGTGTGGTGGATGTCTATGATGCGTTGCGCAGCAAGCGACCCTATAAAGAAGGAATTAATCACCAGAAAACACTGGACATCATGTTAGCAAGCAGTGGTCAGCAATTTGATCCTACTATACTTTCAGCCTTTATGCATGTTGAGCAGGAATTAGAAAGAATCTTTAATCATTATTCTGGAAAAGTTTAGGAATGTTTGATGAAGTTGAAACAAGAGAACATTTCTTCAGTTGTTTCCATTATGGAGATTTATAGATCTCTCGGTGTGTGTTTGCGGGAGTCCCACCGTTGATTTATTACCACCTGGTATAACCAGATCATTCCTGGTTTCGTTGCGAAAACCAGAGGCTATTTCCTAATGCACAGCCTCCGGTTTTTAATCAGCTTATCCTTTCGCAGGATTTTTACTGCGTTTTTTATTTTTACTATTTATATCATCAGGTTTGTCAATTTTTTCATCATACTCGCGGTTTACCATTTGTAACTCTTTAGCAAGAGCTTTTTCATCTGGGTTGGTTCTATCATTCATATTTACACCTCCCTTCAATATTTCATTAGTATTTTGTTTTATAAATGAATTTATATACCATTCAGCCGAATTTTCTGGTCTAAACGCAGGAGGGCACTGAGTATGATGTACGGCGATAATCATCGCAGCAGGGGTAGCTTGGGATAATGAAAAACATATGGTGCCAGACCATTTTCGACAATATTTACAAAAGTAAAGGGCTATTGTTATAAGAAAGGATAGATGCGACCGAAGGAGGTGCCTCGGATGAAGGATGAAGACAAGACAAAACAGCAGCTCATTGCCGAACTGGACGAAATTCGGCAGAGGACAGAGGTACTGGAAATCGAACGAAAACGACTATTTCGAATTCTGGATGAACTGCCTGCCCAGGTGTATCTTACCGCACCGGATCATACCTTCCGATATTCCAATCGCCTTTTCCAGGAATGTTTTGGTAACCCTGACAGGAAGCCCTGTTATATGGTCTTTCATGGACGAACCGAGCCATGTGAACGATGCCATGCGTTTAGGCCAGGTGAAAGCATAATATACGAGCAAGTCGAATATTCTTACCCGGATGGCAACACCTATCGAAATTATGATTATCCTTTTAACGATGTCGATGGTACAGAGCTGCTGCTCAGTTTGGGTCTAGACATTACGATGCAAAAGAAAGCCGAAGCCGCCTTACTTCAATCCGAAGAAAAGTTCTCCAAGGCTTTTCATTTTAATCCTGATCCAATGTCAATCACGACTTTACAAGATGGGCGTTATGTAGAAGTAAATGAGGCATATTGGAGAGCCACCGGTTATGAACAAAATGAGATTGTTGGGCAGACAAGCTATGAATTAGGAATATGGAATAATCCTGAAAATCGAGACTTTTTACTAAAGCAAATTCAGGAACATGGAAGTATTGAAGGTTTTGAATCAGAGCTAAGAATTAAATCGGGTGAGGTCCGGACTTTTATTATAGCAGGGGAGATAATATACGTAGATAGTGAACCATATCTGCTTTGCTCTATTAGGGACATTACCGAAAACAAACGTATGGAAGGTGCACTAAGGCAGTCGGAGGAATGCTTCTCCAAAGCCTTCAATTCCAGTCCAATCCCAATGGCCATCAGCACCCTGGAAGAGGGAGAGTTCATTATGGTCAACAATACTTTTTGCCGCATTTTGGGTTATAGCAATGAAGATGTAATTGGTCGAACCTCATTAGACATCGGATTTTGGGCGAATTATAGTGATCGTTACCTGGCCAAGCAGAGGATTATGGCGAACCAAACCGTTCGGGACATGGAAATTAGCTTTTGCAGCAGCAATGGAGAACATAGAGTGGGATTATATTCTGCAGAAGGTATTGATATCAATTGCCGACCATGTCTGCTAAATGTGCTAATAGATATAACTGAGCTCAGACAAATGGAAGTTGAAATGACCCGCTTAGATCGGCTCAATCTAGTAGGAGAAATGGCAGCCAGCATTGGCCATGAAATCAGAAATCCAATGACTACCGTGCGCGGCTATCTGCAGCTTTTACAGGAGAATGAGGATTACCATAAAGAGATAGAATACTTTGATCTAATGATCGAAGAACTGGATAGAGCCAATTTGATAATCACTGAGTTCCTTTCTCTGGCCAAAAACAAAATGGTGGAATTGAAGCCCAATAACCTCAATGCAATAATTAGTAAATTATTACCGCTGGTTCAGGCTAAGGCTATTAGTCGAGATCAACATATAAAGGTGGAACTGAATTACCTGCCTGACATACTGCTTGATAGCAAAGAAATCCGCCAACTGATACTTAATCTGGTCAATAATGGGATGGAATCAATGGCTTCGGCTGGAGGCGTTACCATAAGAACGTTTATTGAAAAGGAAAAGGTGGTATTAGCGGTTCAGGATCAAGGTCATGGAATAAACCTTGAATTGCTGGATATGTTAGGCACACCTTTCTTTACCACTAAGGAGCAAGGGACAGGCTTAGGGTTAGCAGTTTGCTACCGGATAGCTGCTCGTCATAATGCCAAAATCAATTTCGATACCAGTTCAAGTGGAACAACATTTTATATTGAGTTTCCAAGTCCATTTATGGCTGCAACCGGGTTGTGAAATAGACTGGGTCAGGAACGCCACAGGGATGGTCCCCAGGATGGACAGGACTCTGATATTATTAAAAAGGAAGCGATGCTAGACCAGTAAACAATAATACCGGTTTAACCTCGGCCTCGGGCAACATCTAAACAACAAACCACCGATGATTAGGTGGTTTAATTTATTTTGGGGTAAATATTGGCATTTCTAGACCAGTAAAGGCGTAAGGTGTTATTGAAGGATATTGTTTTCAAGAGGTTATTATTATGAAATTAAGTGAAATAATGAGTCATAATCTAATAGTTTTAACCCTGGAGCATACCATAAGAGAGGCTAGCCAGATTTTCCTGGATCATCAAATAGATGGGGCACCGGTGGTGAATGAAAAAAGAGAAATATTGGGCTTGCTGACCAAAAGCCATATTTATCGGGTGATGGCTCGGGGCGAAAAGCCGTCGACCCTGGTGGGAGAGGTTATGAAACAGGGCCTTATCGTGGGTCATCCTGATGAGCAAGTAAGAGATCTTATTAAGACCAACGTAGGGCGGATGCCCGTGATGGATAAAAATACGGTTATCGGCATGATTACCCGCACTGATCTGGCTAGAGCCTATTTTGACTCGTTCAACTCCATTTCCAATGAATTCTCAACCATATTAAATTCTACCCATAATTTAATTATTTCCATTGATAGAAACGGCAGAATTAATCTATTAAACCGGGCTGCTGAGAAATTTCTCGGTTTAAAGAGTACGGCGGTTCAAGGCCGGGATATCATGAAAATATTTCCCAATAGCGGGCTGCTTGAAATCCTGGAAACGGGCTCCACTAAACCTGTGCAGAAGATAAAGCTAAATAACCGTATGTTTATTTCGAATCGTTCCCCCATCAAAGAGGGAAAGAGAATTATTGGCGCTGTAGCCGTTCTTCAAGACATTTCCGAACTGGAAAGTATATCCCGGGAATTGGAAAACGTAAAGGAATTAAATAGAGAGATGGATGCTTTAATAGAATCCTCCTATGATGGGCTCTATCTAACCAATGGAGCGGGGGTTACCCTGCGGCTCAATGAAGCTTTTGAAAAACTGACCGGAGTAAACAGCAGCGAACTGATAGGTCGTAATGTGGAAGATTTGGTTAACGAAAGAGGAATTGTTTCCGAATCGGTAAGTGCCTTGGTATTAAAGGAAAAGAAACCGATAACCATTATGCAGAAGACTATTACCGGGAGGCTGGCTTTAACTACCGGAACCCCCGTTTTTGATAGGAAAGGTAAAATATTTCGGGTGGTTTCTAATGTCAGGGATATAACGGAACTGATTTTGTTAAAACAACAACTGGAGCAAGCCCAGGGATTAAGCAGGCATTATGAATCTGAGCTGCGGGCCCTGCAGATGCAGTACTCCGGTTCAGAAAAACTTATAGTTAGTTCCCGGAAAATGAAAGATCTGCTGGATACAGTTATCCGCTTAGCTCAGGTTGATTCGACCGTATTAATAACCGGTGAATCAGGAACGGGCAAAGAACTAATTGCCGAGACCATACATAATAACAGCTTGCGGAAAAACGGACCATTTATAAAAATTAACTGTGGTGCTATATCCCACAATCTTCTGGAAACGGAGTTGTTCGGCTACGATTCCGGTGCCTTCACCGGGGCCAAAAAGGGCGGCAAAGCAGGCTATTTTGAGCTGGCTCATGGGGGAACCTTGCTCCTGGACGAGATAAGTGAGCTCCCTTTTAACTTGCAGGTAAACTTACTGCGGGTGCTCCAGAGCAAAGAACTTATCCGGGTAGGGGGAGAAAAAACCATACCCATCGATGTTCGCATTATTGCTGCCACCAACCGGGATATTCTGGGGCTGGTCGAAAAGAACGAATTTCGTAAAGACCTCTACTACCGGTTAAATGTGGTTCCAGTTGAAGTACCGCCACTAAGGGAAAGAAAAGAAGAGATTCCCGTTCTGGCAGCCCATTTTACCCAGCTATTTAATAAAAAATATAAAATGGAGAAAAAACTGTCTACCAATGTAATCGATGTTCTTATGGAATATGACTGGCCCGGTAATGTCAGAGAGCTGGAGAATATTGTGGAAAGACTGATAGTAACTACCCGTGGAAATGTTTTGTCCTGTAAAGACCTGCCCTTACATCTTAAAAACAATTCTAATAAGGAAAAACATCCCCAAATTTCGATTACGGGGATAATTCCGCTGCGGGAAGCAGTAGAATGTCTGGAAAAGCAAATAATAGAACAGGCTTACAGTCGTTATAAATGTACGCGCGAGGTTGCCAAACAGCTGGAAGTCGATCCTTCTACAGTTCTAAGAAAAGCAGCCAAATATGGAATATCTCCAGGTGACCTTATGGGACAGGGGGACGGGTCCCTTGTCCCATAATCTAGGTGCTAAACGATGGGACAAGGGACCCGTCCCCCTGTCCCATCCATCCCGCCCCCTGCCCGGGACAAGGGGACGGGTCCCTTGTCCCAGCTTTTTGTTGATTAATACATCTGACCACTAAAACTGCGATTAAACCAATTCCATAAAGCGACATCTCCTAAGGCAGGGTGGTGTATAGTAGGGAACTCTCTTAATTTCAGAAGTTCCTTGGTTGGCCCTGTCACTACTACTCCATATACCTTTATGCCATTCTTCTGGACATAATCATTTCTTTTATCAAGCTGCAGGTAGGCACGATTGCCGCGGTTTATTTTCTCCGCAGTTGCTTTGTTTTCCGCCAGGAATTGCATGTTATCCAAGAAGTATTTTTGCTCGTTAGAGTCATCACCATGGCGGAAAGAAGAAAAACCCCAAACGCCGCCAAAAGCTGACAGGGGATACTCCTTCTCAAAGAGAAAATCACCGCTGTCCTCCAAACCGGTATAGACTGCATACCAGCATATATCCAAGTCATAATCTTTAAACAATTTCTTTATCTCATCAATACTGTAGGTGGTGTCAAATGAGACAGCCATCTCCGCAACAGTACCTTCGGGTAGTATGGTTAATGCTCTCCAAACCTCTTCAGCAGGAGCAGACACTTGAACCGGTTGATCTATACCCGTCGAATTTTGGGCAGGATATACAAAGTAAAGATTATCTCTATAGGCACCATCTTTCCAGTTCCAATCCCTAGAAATAGAATTAAAAAATTGATTAATATTCAGATTGCCAACTAATATGCTTTCCTTACCCACTATTTTTTGGAGAACATAAGTGCCCTGAGCTGTAAAGTATGGCTTTATCTCTACACTACTTTGACCCCAGCTAGCACTTGAAAAATACCAAGGAGGTAAGGGTGGGGAAAATAAGATACTCGGTTGTATTGAGACATTAGGAAATGTAAACTCAATCAAGGTGGCTGCTGTCTTTTGAACCTTGTAAAGTCTGGAATTCTCATCTCCCCGATTAAAATAGTAGCTAGATGAAAGCAGGCCGGCTATGGTTAAAACAAAAAATAGGCTTAGCATAAATAGTGTGAGGCTAAATCTGTTTTTGTATTTTGCCCATCTTAATATCCTGGCTTGCTTATGTTCATCTATTGAATATTCCGTTTGTTGGGACAATTTGCCCTTTTTCAATGGCTCCGTATTAAGGATATCTTCGTCCAATATTTGGTGACAAACAGTACAGGTTTCTAAATGCGATTCTATGGCCTGTTCCTCTTCAATACTGACATTTCCCTGAAGGTACCTTGCTTTTATCTGCCTATATTCATCACAATTCATCTGCCATCACCCCTCTAACTTTTTGACGTGCCCGCAACAAGCGCACTTTTACTGCCGAAGGACTAATATTTAAAATATCGGCAATCTCTTGATAAGTAAAATCGTAATAGTCTCTTAGAATTATTATTTGGCGGCTGTTATCTGGCAGAGAATGCAAAACCCTTGACCACTGCAAAAAGCTTTCTTTAGCCAAATAATCTTGTTCAGGACTAGCTACCATGTTGGGATTTATATTATTAAGAACTTGAGGGTCAGTTTTAATTGAACGTTTATCTTTTCGATACCAATCTATATAAGTGTTGTAGGCAACCCGAAAGAGCCATGGACGAACTTTTTCTCCCCCATAAGATTCCAAGTTCTCATATGCCTTTAGGAATGTATCATGCAGCAGGTCCTCAGCCGTCTGCGGATGCCCAGAAAGCTGCAGTAAATATTTATACAGGTCATTCATATGGTATTTGTATACCTCTTCTAATGAACCTGCTTTCATTTCATACCCCTTTCCTAAGAACAACGTTTAAGCAAAGAAAAAAGTTACACCCATTAAGACCAACAATATTACAATCTATATATTGTCCGCTTTAGTAAATAATGTCAAATGGGGCAGGGGTGGGACAAGGGACCCGTCCCCTTGTCCCGAGGACAGGGGGACGGGTCCCTTGTCCCATTTGTCATCCTGAGCGCTAGCGAAGGATCTTTCTCCTGGGGGTGACAGGAGGCGAAACAAGAATGACCAACAGTGATAGACCCTGAAAAGGGGTCTTTTTTTTGCCAACTAATTGCCTTAGCCGTCTGCGAAAATGCCAGCCGTCGAAAAAATAAGTACTGCAAAATTGCCTGCAAATGAACCGCCCATACCTTGTACTGCACTTCACAATGCCGACCTATTGGGAATCCGAAAAAGGCCATGTGCTAAGCACTGCATAAGTGCAGGAGACTGCCTCAACATTGCGGTGGGTACGGGGGAACGGAAGCTGACCTAACGCCGCGGAGTAAATAAAAAGAAATGTCTAGATCCCTATAAATAGGCATTTGCGACCATGGCATAGAGTTTGCGATTAATGATTGGCGCAGAGGCATTTAACCTCTGGCAGCCTACGAACCCGATTAACCAGAGGGGAGGTGGAGCGAAATCATTAATAAGAAGGGTTTGTCTGAAACTCTGATGAGTAACGAGTACGGGAAAGGAGAGAGAATTTCATGAGCTGCAATAATATTCTCCTGAAAAAAGCAGAGGGGATTGGGTTGATTACCATAAACCGCCCAGAATATCTGAATGCCTTGGATAGGACTACGGTTGAAGAGCTTTCAGAAGCGATTGATCTGGTAGCTGCTGATGATGAAATAAAAGTAATAATTCTTACCGGAGCAGGAGATAAAGCCTTTGTCGCGGGGGGGGACATTACTTTCATGCAAGAGATGACTCCAGTAGAAGCACGAGGATTTGCAAGATTTGGCCAGGGTGTTCTGAGAAAACTGGAGTCATTGCCTAAACCGGTTATTGCTGCTATTAATGGCTTTTGTCTGGGAGGCGGCTGTGAATTGGCTATGGCCTGTGATTTCAGTATCGCTTCAATTAGGGCAAAATTCGGGCAGCCGGAGGTGGGTTTGGGGGTAACTGCGGGATTTGGCGGAACCCAGCGTTTGCCACGTTTGATAGGGATAGGCAGGGCTCGGCAGCTTCTTTATACGGGTGACACTATCGATGCGGCAGAAGCACTGCGGATAGGTTTGGTTAATGCCGTGGTACCTGAGGGTGACCTTATGGATTATGTCATCAATATTGCCAGAAGAATTATAGCCAAAGGTCAGATGGCCGTACGATTCAGCAAGGCAGCTATAAATAATGGAATGCAGACTGATATTGATCGAGGTTTGACCATAGAAGCGGATATTTTTGCGCTTTGTTTTAGTACCGAAGACCAGCAAGAAGGTATGAATGCCTTTCTTGAAAAGAGAAAGCCTCAGTTTACAGAAAAATAAACCGACTCAGGTGCTTAACCCAGTTGATTGCCAGAAATCTAATCTCGGCAGCGAAGGAGGAGAGATTATGGAGAGGATTTTACCTTTTAATGATGACCACAAAATGTTTCAAGTAGCTTTTGCGAAATTCGTAGCTTCGGAAATGGTGCCATATTACGCCGATTGGGAAGACCAATCCCTGGTTTCACGGGAAGTCTTCAAGAAAATGGGGGATTTAGGTTTCCTATGTCCATGGGTAGCCGAAGAATACGGCGGCTCCGGAGCAGATTTTCTCTATTCAGTTATAGTTGCGGAAGAAATTGCCCGGCAGGGGTGCAGAGGCGTGTTTGCCTGGCTGCACAGTGACATTGTAGCTCCCTATATAGGTACCTATGGGACCGAGGAACAAAAAGCCCGGTGGCTGCCCGGCATAACCAGTGGAGAGCAAATCCTGGCGGTTGCTATGACCGAACCGGGTGCCGGATCAGATCTGGCTGCCATGCGCACCCGGGCGGTCAAAGACGGCAATGATTATGTCATTAACGGCTCCAAAACCTTTATTTCCAATGGAATATTGTCAGATCTGGTGATAGTCGCCGCCAAGACCGATACCAGTGCCGGTGCCAAAGGCATAACCCTTTTTGTCGTAGAATACGGCACCCCTGGTTTTAGCAAAGGCAAACAAATACCCAAAGTAGGCCTGCATGCCCAGGATACAACTGAGTTGTTTTTTGAGGACTGCCGGGTGCCGGCGGCTAATATTTTGGGCGGGGAGGGCAACGGGTTCAAATGCCTGATGCAGAAACTCCAGCAGGAGCGAATCATGGTTTCGCTGGTGGCCCAGGCCTCAGCTGAACGCTGTTTGGAATTAACCCTTGATTATGTAAAAACCAGAATTATATTTGGCAAGCCCTTAAGTAAATTCCAGAATACCAAGTTTGTCCTGGCGGAAATAGCCAGCGAGATTCAGGTCGGCCGCAGTTTCATTGACCAGCTGGTACTGCAGCACATGGCTGGCAAAGACGTGGTGCAGGAAGTAAGTATGGCCAAATATTGGATTTGTGAGATGGAAAACCGGGTGGCCTCGAGATGTCTGCAGTTATTTGGCGGTTACGGCTTCTGCAAGGAGTATGAAATCTCCAGAATGTGGACAGATGCCAGAATTCAGACCATATACGCAGGTACATCCGAAGTAATGAAACTGGTTATCAGCCGAGGTTTGGGACTCTAGTTTAGCAGAAAGGAGCAATAGACCATGAAGATAGAGGGGAAAACAGCAATTATCACGGGAGGGGCATCCGGGCTGGGTGAAGCGGTCGCACGGAGATTGATAGGTTTAGGTGCCAATGTGGTCATGATTGATCTTAATGAAGAAAGAGGGACGGCCCTGGTAAATGAACTGGGAGAGCAGGCAGCCTTCATTAAGACTGATATATCTATTACCGAAGACGTCCAGCAATCCGTTGATTTTTCCAAAGATAAATTCGGCAAAATCGATATCGTCGTAAATTGTGCGGGGATATCATCGGGAGCAAAGGTTGCCGGTAAAAAAGGACCGCACGATTTGGATTATTTCAAAAAGGTAATTGACATTAATCTGATCGGGGTATTTGACGTTATACGGTTAGCCGCATTTCAGATGCTGCAAAATGAGCTCAACGAAGAAGGGGGAAGAGGGGTAATCATCAATACCTCTTCGATTGCCGCTTTTGACGGGCAGGTTGGCCAGGCCGCCTATACCGCCAGTAAAGCGGCATTGGCAGGCATGACCCTGCCTCTGGCCAGAGATCTGGCTGGGGATGGCGTGCGGGTTCTAACTATATGCCCGGGCCTCTTTGACACTCCGATGATGGCCAAACTGCCTGAACAGGTGCGCATTGATCTGGCCAAAACCGTGCCCTTTCCATCTAAATTAGGCGATCCTGATGAGTTTGCCATGTTGGTTCAACAGATTGTTGAAAATCCCATGTTAAACGGGGAGACTATCCGCCTGGATGGTGCCATCCGTATGACTGCCAAATAAACATCGAGAGTAATAACCAGCTTTGATGATGATTACAAAGGGAGGGAATGAATAATGAGAAGAGTTGCGGTAATAGGAACAGGGCATTCCAAGTTCTGTTTTAACTCGCCGAAAACATCAGTGGAAATGCTGGCTGAGGTGGCCATGGATGCGATTAATGAAGCGAACATCACCCCGAAAGATGTGCAGGCGATAAATGTAGGTAACGTTTTGGGTGATTTTGAAGAGGGTCAGGGCATGGTACAGTCCTTCTTTGCCAACGATATAGGCTGCTTTAATGTAGCGGCTAGTCGATTTGAGGGAGCCTGTGCATCGGGCAGTATGGCAGTGAGGGATGCGGTCATGTGGGTCGCATCAGGTTACTATGACATTATGTTGGTGGGAGGTGTGGAGAAATGCACGGCCATGGGAACAGGCCTGGCTACACGCACCTTTGCCATGTTCGGAGATTCTCGCTATGAATATCCGGCCGGTTTCACCTTTCCCGCGGTATTCGCGCTTTTGTCCCACCTGTATTCCAGTAAATACGGCATTCCCCTGGCCACACTGAAAGAACAAATGGCGGCCGTATCCGTACAGTCGCATGAATACGCCATGAAAAACCCCAATGCTCAAATTCAGAAGTTAATAAGCAAAGAAGATGTGCTGAAAAGTTTCACGGTGTCCAGCCCCATACAACTGCAGGATGCCTGCCCGTTCTCCGATGGAGCCGCGGCGGTTATTATTGCTTCGGAAGAGGCTGCCAAAAAGCTGGTCAAAAAGCCGGTCTATTTTGCCGGTATTGGGCAGGCATCTTCTGGCAAACTGAGTTCGCAGTACAAATACCTGCCGCGCATCCATGCTAGAGAGTTGGCGTCTGAGCAGTCATACAGAATGGCCGGTCTGACCCCCTCAGATATGGACCTTTGCGAACTTCACGATTGCTTTAGCATTGCAGCCATGATTGCAGCCGAAGGTCTGGGCTTCTTCGAGTATGGCAAATCGGGCGAGGCATGGGAAAATGGCGCAACCAGAATAGGCGGCAAAATTCCCATCAATATATCCGGTGGGTTGAAGGCCAAGGGCCATCCTATCGGAGCCACCGGTGTCTCCCAAGTGTATGAAATAACTCGGCAATTAAGAGGAGATATGGCCGACCAAGGCCGACAGGTTGAAGGAGCTAAAAACGGTATTATCGATACCCTGGGTGGAGATGGAGTATTGATCAGCATGATTCTGACGAATGAGTAAAGGAGGGTTTCGGCTATGGAATATAAGCTGACTTTTAAGGACTATAACAAGGCCCTTAAGCAGGATAAATTACTGGGATTAAAATGTAATGATTGTGGAACTATCACCTGCCCGCCGATGATGGTCTGTGGAGAATGTGCCAGCACCAACCACGAAATTGTGCAGTTGAGCGGCAAGGGCAAGATTGCCACCTTTACTACCTCCTTTATCGCCGCCGAGGGTCGCGAAAACGAAGTTCCCTATACGATTGTAATGGTGGAGCTTGATGAAGGTCCCTGGATAATGGGTAACTTGGTATCGATGGATACGAAAAAAGTCACCATGGACGTTATAGGTAAACCGGTGCAATTCGGCAATAGGGTGTACCCGGGCGATAAATATTCTAACGGGGATATGGCCCGACCAGCCTTCAGTTTGCTGGAGTAAGGCTCAGTTGGAAAGGAGCACAGGTTATGAGTTTACCGTTAGAGGGTATCAAGATTTTAGATCTTTCCAGATATCTCCCCGGTCCTTTCTGCACCCAGATCCTGGCCGATTTCGGAGCGGAAGTGATCAAGGTAGAAGATCCTAGAGGCGGGGACCTGGGCCGTTCTGTACCTCCGCTTATCAAGGGGGAGAGTGCCCGTTTCTATACTGTAAATCGCAATAAAAAGAGCATCACCTTAGATCTTAAACAGGATGCCGGCAAGGAGATTTTTAAGAAGCTGACCGCTTCAGCTGATGTCGTCGTCGATCAGTTCCGACCCGGGGTTATGAATAAGATGGGGCTGGGCTATGAAAATCTAATGATGATAAATCCAGGTATAATCTACTGCGCGATTACCGGTTATGGGCTGACTGGACCGCTGCGTGATGCGGCTGGGCATGATCTGAATTATTTGAATATAGCCGGAGTTACTGGATTAACTGGCGCTTACCAGTGTATGCCGGTTATGTCCGGAGCGCAGATAGCGGATATTTCCGGGGGGACTCTTTATGCAGTGATCGCTATTCTCCTGGCCCTGGCCAGCCGCGCCAAGACCGGACAGGGCCAGCTCTGTGATATTGCCATGATGGACTGTTCTATCAGCCTTTTGGCTTATACCCTGGGAGAATGGGCAGGCTGGGGCAGACTTCCGGAAATGGGGAATGACGTCCTTACGGGCGGCTATGCCTTCTACAACATTTATAAGACCAAGGATGGCAAGTATGTCGGTTTGGGAGCGGTTGAGGATAAATTCTGGGCTGAATTCTGTGAGAAAATCGACCGGAGGGAGTATATCAAACTGCAGTGGAATGCCACTCTGCAGCAAGATATGCAGGCTGATATCCGGGCCATTATGCTCAAAAAGACCCGAGATGAATGGACCCAGTTTTTTGCAGCCTGTGACATCTGCTTCACTCCGATCTTGACCATGGAAGAGATGTGCGTCCATCCTCAGGTCATAGCCCGGGAAATGATCCTAAAACTCACCAATATTAAGGGTTCAGGCCAAGATGTACCGTTGACCGGTGTGCCTATGAAATTATCCGGAACTCCCGGTGAAGCAAAACTAACATTTCCTAAACTGGGAGAGCACAATCAAGAGATCCTCAAACAGGCAGGATATACGGCTGAAGAAATTGCGGGATTTCGCGACAAGAAAATAATATAGAACGGAATATTCCGGATTAAATGAATTGGGGCAGATGATGTATAGTTCTGGGTTGATTAAAGGGGAGGAGTTCATATGGGTCATGTGGAGGAGTACAAAAGTAAACTGGTCAATGCTGATAAAGCTGTAAAAGTAATAAAATCAGGCGATTGGATCGATTATGGATCATTTGCTGGTCAGGTCAGGGATTTAGACGAGGCCCTGGCCAAAAGAAAAGACGAGTTAAAAGATGTAAAGATATGGTCAACCGTTAACCCCTATCCAACTCAAGTAAATATAGCAGATCCCACTGGAGAATCATTTGTATGGCATTCCTGGCATGTTTCCGGTGCTGATCGCAAAATTGCCAAGACCGGAAAACCTGTCTATTATGCCCCGATCAAGTATTCTGAAGTACCCCGGTATATACGGGAAAGAATAGAACCTCTGGATGTAGCTATGCTGCAGGTATGCCCCATGGATAAGCATGGATATTTCAATTATGGTCCGCAATGCAGTTTTGCTCGGGCGGTTTGCGACCGGGCCAAAGTAATTATCGTAGAAGTCAACGAGAAACAGCCCCGGTCTTTAGGGGGTTATGAAGAAGCTATTCACATTTCGGAAGTTGACTATATTGTGGAAGGCAGCAATCAACCGCTGCCCCAAATTCCCTCTCCGCCTCCCACTGAGATTGATAATAAGGTAGCCGAATTTATCCTGGAAGAAATCAGTGATGGGTGCTGCATTCAGCTGGGTATCGGAGGGATGCCCAATGCCGTCGGTATGGCCATAGCCGCCTCTGACTTGCAAGACCTGGGCTGTCATACCGAAATGCTGGTAGATGCCTACGTCTATATGCATGAGGCTGGTAAATTAACCGGGAAATACAAGGGGGTGGATCCCGGTAAAATGGTCTATACCTTTGCTCTGGGAACCCAGATGCTTTATGACTTTATTGATCAAAATCCCAAGTGTGCCGCCTACCCGGTAAATTACACCAATAAACCCTCGGTTGCCGCAATGAACGATAAGCTCATCACCATCAACAATGCTATAGAGATTGATCTGTATGGCCAGGTCAATTCGGAATCTTCAGGAACCAGGCACATCAGCGGAACAGGCGGTCAATTGGACTACGTCTTAGCCGGCTGGGAATCAAGGGGCGGTAAATCCTTTATATGCATGCCAGCTGCCAATATTGGCAAAGCCGGCGCAATAAAAACCAGGATCGTTCCTACTCTGGCCCCGGGGGGAATTGTCACGGATCCCCGGTCAGTCGCCGATTATGTAGTAACCGAATACGGCAAATTTGCCATGAAAGGTATGACGGTATGGCAGCGGGCGGAAGGGCTGATCAATATTGCTCATCCTGATGTAAGAGATGAGCTGATTATGGCGGCCGAAGCCCAGGGCATCTGGCGGAAATCAAACCGCATTGGCTAACTCTACCGGGCGGTGAAATATTGAGGTAAGGAGGGACTCATATGATAGAGAAGGAATATCAAGACAAACTGATATCCATAGAGGAGGCTGCCCGCACCGTTCAATCAGGCGATGTGGTCGGCCTGGGCCTGGCGATCGGCTCCTGCTCGGCCGATATTATAAATGCTATCCTGGATCGATCTGAAGAATTACAGGATGTAAGGATAGTGGATACTATTGGGCTGCGTCCCTGCAAATTATATGATCCGGAATTCATGTTTACAATTGATGGGCATATCAATTATATGCCAGCTTTCAGTATTGCCACCGGTCGGAAGATGAATAATGCCAAGCAGGCTGATTTTTATCCGGTTATGAGCTCGGACCTGGCCGATAAGTTCTGGCATAAATCAGATGTATTCATGGCTATGGTAGCCCCACCCAATGCCAATGGTTATGTAAATCTTGGCCTCACCAATTTCTATACCATGGAGGCCATTCGGGAAGGCAGAGCATCAGGAAAACAACGGGTAACCATCGGCGAAATTAATGATCAGATGCCAGTAATCTACGGAAACAATTGGATGCATATCTCGGAATTCGATTACTTCGTAGAAAACTCAACCCCGATTCCCACCTTTGGCAGAGGCCAACCCACCGAAACAGATAAAAGCATAGCTGCTTATGTACTGGATTTAATTAATGACGGCGACACCATTCAAATGGGCATAGGCGGTATTCCAGAAGCGGTGGTGAGCGGGTTGGAGGGTAAGAAAGACCTGGGAGTAGTCACCGAAATGTTCCCCATCGGATTGCCGCAGCTGGTGGCTAAAGGTATCATTACTAATAACCGCAAGCCATTCCATAAAGGAGTCACCGTGGCTACCTTTTGCATGGGAGACGAAGAGATGTACAAATACGTGAAGGAAAACCCAGCCTGCGAATTTTATCCTTCCTCATATACAAATAACCCCGCTTTCATTGCTCAGCACCCCAATATGGTAGCCATGAATATGGCCTTATTGGTTGACTTAAGCGGGCAAATCAATTCCGAGGGGTTTGGTCATACCCAGATCAGCGGTTCGGGCGGGCAGTTTGATTTTATGATTGGTTCCTTCTGGTCACAGGGAGGAAAGGGGATTACCCTGGTGAGTTCTTCGCGGATAATGAAAGATGGCTCCCGGGCTTCTTCCATAGTCCCTGAGCTTCCGCTGGGCTCCCCGATTACCGTTCCCCGCACCTATGCCCAGTATGTAGTTACCGAATATGGTGTAGCTAACCTGAGGTATAAATCCAGGACCGAGCGGGCCAAGGAACTAATTGCCGTAGCACATCCCGACCTGCGCGGAGAATTACGCGCCAGTATGAAGAAGAATTTCTATCCATTTGCAAGTTTGAAATAGTAAGGCTGTGGGACAGGGGGACGGGTCCCTTGTCCCACATTGGATAGCTTGGGATGGGACAAGGGACCCGTCCCCCTGTCCCATCTGAAAGCAGGTAATTCAACGTTTTATGATATTTGGATTAGCCTAACTAATACATTCGAATACTAAAACTGCGATCAAAGCAATTCCATACCTGTAATTACATTTTATGGTTGACTTTGGTGTTTACAGATGTAAACTTATTTATAAGGGTTTACATCTGTAAACACTATAGCGATTTAAGGGGGGTAAAAATGAATATACCCAAAATATCTGACGCGGAATGGGAAGTTATGAAAATGGTATGGAAGAAAAGCCCCATAAATTCAGAAGAGATAATATCTTTTCTATCTTCCAAGATGAACTGTTCTGCTGCAACTATTAAGACATATATAAATCGACTGTTAAAAAAAGGTGCGTTAGGCTACGAAAAGTCGGGACGAAGTTACTCTTATTATCCTCTGCTTTCTGAGAAGGATTGTATTAGAGCGGAAAGCAGTTCCTTTTTGGAAAAAGTATATGATGGAGCTATAGGCTTGCTTGTTTCCAACTTCATCGAAGATGAAGACTTGTCGGAAAAGGATATTGAAAGGCTTCAAAAGCTCCTGAAAAATAAGAAGAAAAATGTCCTGCCACCGCATACGAAAAAGTAGTGAATGCTAAAGCCGGTTAATTCTCATATTAAGAGGGAGGATATAACTCATGAATGCCGTGATTCCAGTTTTCTTGTACATTTTTTATGCTTCAATAATAGCCAGCATCCTTATAACTTTATTAATGATAGTCAAAAAGCTTATACCCGGCCGCATCTCAGCCCGCGTTTTACACATTATGTGGTTGTTGATCTTTTTGCGGCTGCTAATGCCAATTCAGCTTCAGAGTCCATTTAACATATCCAATCTGCTTGCAGAAAGAATGCAAATGCTAACCAGCTATCAGGACAACCAATCATTGATGGAGCTTTCCTCTACATACCAGGATCTGCTCAAAACTGACCGAGATTCCTCGGCTAGCAAAATGTCAGATACTCCTGCATCTAAAACCCTTTTCAATCTACAGTTCTTTTTACGGGTGATTCCTTTTATCTGGTTAATAGGATGCGCGGGATTCATATTATTATCTCTCGTTCTCACTATGAGGTTTAGACGCAGGCTCAAAGTATCTAAAAAAGTTTTGGATTCCGCAATCCTGGAACTGGCAGAGCAATGCTGCGAAAAAATCCATATCAAGAGGAGAATCCCTCTATACATGAATTCATTCTTTAAGAGCCCTGGTATATTGGGTGTTATTCGTCCAGCTATTTATCTGCCGGAGGACATAAGAACGCAGGTTAATCCTGACCAGTTGCAGCACATCCTCTTACATGAACTTGCCCATTACAAGAGAGGAGATCTAATCTTCAATTTGTTTTCGCTCCTGGCCGCTACAATTCACTGGTTTAATCCCCTGGTATGGCTGGCGGTAAAAGAGATGCGGCATGATCGAGAGGTAGCCTGCGACACATTTGTGATGGAGATTCTGGGGGAACCCAATGCAATCCCCTACGGAATTACAATTTTGGATTTGTCCCGGTCGTTTTCCCATAGGCATGGACAGGCGAATCTAATAAGTTTCAACGAAACCAGCGGACAAGTGGAACGGAGAATCAAAATGATAAAAAAATTTAAAACAGGTTCTTACAAATTATCGGTCATGGCGGTAATATTATGCTTGGCAGTAGGAGCGGTGATTCTTACCGATACTGTTAGCAAGAAGCCTTCCCTAAATACGTTGGCCAATCTAATGAGTAATGAGCGGATAAAAGACAAACTGGTAGTCATTGATCCGGGGCATGGCGGAGATGATTTCGGTGGAACCTATCCTCCCTTCAATGAAAATGATGCTAGCCTTATTCAAGTGAAAGAAAAAGATTTGAATCTGGATATCTCGCTTAAATTGTATGAAATGTTAAAGCAATCAGGGGTAAGAGTTGAGATGACGCGCATGGACGACCGCACCCTAACCCTGGACGATCGGATTAACATGGCCAATAGCGACCAAGCAGCGCTGGTTCTTAGTGTTCATAATAATATGATGGCCAATAACGAGGCCACTCATGGAACCTCCACTTCTTTCTATTCAGCCCAAGACTGGCAAAATTCCGTATTAACGAATGGAAGACTGGCTGAACTGCTGCAAAATGAACTGGTTAAACAACTTCATACTACAGACTTGGGAATTAAGGAGGTTAATTCTAGAGTGCTCAAGGAAACTACCGCGCCTGTAGCGATGGTTGCTGTTGCCTTTTTATCAAATGATCTGGACAGGAAAAACCTTATGGATGAAGCATTTCGGGGCAAAGCTGTGCAGGCCCTATATGATGGGATTATCGCATCGCTAAATGAGATGGTTGCCACAGAGACAGGTATAAAAAAGGAAATTACCGTCGAACTTCCCAAGGGAGATGTGATTGCTGCAGAAGCGGAGATTTAAAAAACAGCAGATTAGATCCGAGCGTTTACTGTGCTGGAGAGCAGGAGAAAACGAGTAAAAGGTAGAAATTGCAAGAATTGCGTGGTAGAGATAAATGAGAAATTATTTTAAATTGACATACAAAATGATAATACTGCTAATATTTGTAGTTTGTTTGGTTGGAGGGTTGGCTGGGACTTCCCTATCTGCCGCGACTGCATTAATAACGCCGGCTCCTGCCGTTATACTGAACAATCAGCAGCTTAATTTTGATGTACCCCCAATAATTGAGAACGGTCGTACCTTAGTGCCCCTGCGTGCTATTTTTGAAGCCATGGGAGCAACCGTAACTTGGAACGATACCACTAATACGATTACAGCTACAAAAGGCAGTACCACAGTTATTCTGCCTATAGGTTCTACTGCCCCGACGGTTAATGGTGAAGTATATAAACTGGATGTACCAGCCAAGATTATTGATAATAGAACGTTAGCTCCCCTGCGTTTTGTAGGAGAGGCATTTGGCGGGAATGTGGGCTGGGATGAAAACAACTCTACAATTTACATACAAGCACCCGCAAAAGATGGATCCGTAGTAGTAGCGGCTACCGTAGGCAATGATACGGTTAATATACGTAATGGGCCGAATCGTACCTTTGCTAACATAGATACCGCAATCCCAGGGGAAAGGCTGGCAGTACTGGGCCAGCAAGACGGATGGTATCAGGTCAGCCGGGGTGCCAAGACTGGCTGGGTAGCGGGTTGGGTCGTGGATGTTAACTGGCAGGAAGCCGTACCGGTTGCCACAGCGCCAACACCAGTTATCAAAGAACCGACACAGGTTACTACAGTACCGACGACACCAATTGTCACACTTAACTCCATTACCGGGGTGGACAGAAAAGCCTTTGGCAACAGTGGAGAAAATATCACTATCAGTTCGAATGCACCACTGAATTACACATCTACTCAAAACGGGACCCGTTTGGAAGTTGTATTAAACAATGTTCTGATCGGCCAAGCTCAGGCCAGCTATAAATATGACAGCCGAATGGTTAGCAGCATGGGTTTCCAGAAAAAGATAGTTGGTTCACAATCTCAAACAGTTTTTACTCTGACAACCAAGAAAACGGCTAAGTTCTCTATAGGTCCAGACGATGGTGGATTTTCTCTGAATATCCTTCTAATCGACCAGAGTGAAATTCAGCCGGGTATTCCTATGGTAGTGCTGGATGCCGGGCATGGCGGCAGGGATCCGGGAACTAACGGATACAATCTTTATGAAAAGGACGCAAGTCTAGCCGTAGTTTTGAAGGTAGGGGAAATACTTAACCAGAAGGGTATCAAGGTAGTATATACGCGCAAGGATGATTCTGCTTTAGACGCTGATACCACTGTAGACCTAAATTTAAGATCTACCATGGCCAATATATACAACGCAGCACTGTTTGTATCCGTGCACTGCAATGCTTGGTCAAGTCCCGATCCTTCCGGTACTGAGACTTATTATTATGCACCTCTGGAAATCCCACGGCTTTATATGCAGAAGGATGAAAGATCTAAACTAGCAACATGCTTGCAACAATCATTGGTCGCAAAACTGGGGCGCAACGATCGGGGCGTGAAACAGGACAACCTTGCCGTCCTGCGGCAAACAGAGATGCCTTCGGCCCTAGTAGAAATGGCATTCATTAGCAATCCCGTGGAAGGTGAACTATTAAAACAAGAGCAGTTCAGGAATCTTGCCGCCCAAGCGATAGCCGACGGGATAGTGCGTTACATGAACGTGAATGGTAATATGAATAATGTCAATATCAGGCCCTAGCAAGGCTTGTTAAATAAATGAGAAAACCAGGATGTTAACCTTTGACGAAATTGAATGGGTACTACAAACCGATACCAAAAGAGTAAAAGAGTTAAGGTTGGATGCTGAATTAGATTTCCCCGATGGTTATTATATTTATAATGAATCTGAGCATAAAAATAGTTTAAAGGTGGCAGATGATGTTAAGGTATTTATTCTCAATTGGAGCGATTTGGCAAATCCATCTCTAACCGATCTGAATGGGCTTACCAAACGCATGGCTGAACATCAGTTCCCATTTCAACTGACAATAAAAGATGGTGTTATTACCCAGATATCACAAGCATATACACCTTAGCAATAAGAAGTGCAGAAAGTGCGCTAGCACCTCCGAAGTTAAGATCCGCTAAACATTGTATTAATGAATAGGCTGAAGGGGAAACAAGAGACAGGACCTCTTGTTTCCCCTATTTTGCCATTAGGGCAGGATTTTAGAAGTAATGGCAACTCCTAGCGGATTGGAACCCACGTTAATAGGTCTGCAGAATTTCCCGGTTGATTTGTTCAAGACCGCTACGCGGTTTTTAGAACTCTGGGTTATATAAACATATTTGTTGTCAGGAGTCATAGCTAGACCCATAGGATTACCGAGGCACTCGATGGTCTTCAACAAGGTCTTTTGGGCAAGATTGATGACCGAAACCGCGTTGGTTGGTCCGTGGGTTATATAGGCGTCTTTTTGATCGGGCGTGATAGCAATGTAATATGGGTACTCGGCCTCTAATTGGATAGTAGCAATCTGTTTAAGAGTTTTGAGATCTACTACAGAGACGTAAGTGGCCTCTTCGGAGTTGGTAACATAAGCTCTTTTGCCAGTCGCCGTTATCGCCATCTGGTTGGAGTAGCCGCCGGTGTCAATTAAATCAACTATCTTTAGTGTTTTTTGATTAATTACAAACAAGTATGATGGATTACAGCTAAGTACATAGATCCACTTGCCATCCGGAGATACTTTTACGTCCAGGGGGTATGCCAAGTCCAATGATATTGTTTTGGCAGTTTTATCCAAGGTCCTTATGATGGATAAGAAAGCAGAATCATAAAGATAGCTTGGTACATAAGCACGCCAGGCATTGGGCGTTAAGGCGATGGAGGTGGCAGTGTGGGGGATCTGAATAGTAGCTATTAATTTGTGATTAATCAGATTGACAACCCCCACGATATTGTTGCCCATCAGAACCCAAAGCTGATTAAACCTGGTGGGCGGAGCTAACGCGAATGGGCCATATGGCAGCTTGATAGTTCCTTTGAGTTTATGAATTTGGGTATCAATTACCGAAATGGATTTAGACTCGTTGTTGATTACATAAGCCGTTCCCATTTATAGCACTCCTTCCTGATTTTTCTATAGTCCATCTTACGCGCCGCAGAAAGGTTAAGTGACAGATTCATAATTTTTCATCCCATCAGCCTAAACTATTGTTTATAATAAGGGATAAATGAGATTGTAGGAGGATGTCCCCTCGTTTCCTGTTTCCAAAAGGTTTGCAAAATTAGATAAAATAAATGATATTTAATACATTAGATAAAATAACAGCAGAAGGAAGCGTAGTATGAAAGATTGCACTATTCGTACCATGGACGTGAGTGAACTTTGGAATATCTATAAACACATTAAGCAGGACTTTCCGGCTGGGGAGTACCCCCCTTATGAAATCTTGTCCCGGCAGCTGCGGGAGGGGCTTCAGCAAGGGCTGGTATTACGTTCAGGCGAACAGGACCTGGCCTATGCCGTTTGTGCAGCAAGTACGGATTATGTTCTGTTAAGCCTGATGGCAGTATTTCCGGAGTTTCGAGGACAGGGCGTGGGAACCGCATTCCTGCAGGCCTTGCATCTCAAGTATGCCGCCAAGCAAGCCATCATCGGGGAGGTTGAACGTCCGGAACTAGCCTCCAATTCAAAAGAGATGAGGCAGCGCAGCCAGCGAATTAAATTCTATAAAACAGCAGGTTTCTATTTGATTCCAGGGATTGATTACACGATATGGGATGTACCTATGAATTTAATGGCACAACCCATAATGTCTTCTCCAGAAGCTATCAATGATGATATTCCATTAATAATGTATCAGATCTATCTCAAACTTATGGGAAAACAGTACATGCATAAGATGAGTTTATAGAGAATCCATTGGGGAAGTTACCAAAGGCCTCAGTTGCTTATTTGTCGAAAGTTATGGCATAGTACCATTTTCGACAATAATTGTATAAATAAAAGTCTATTGTTATAAGGAGCGATAGATGAGATTATAGGAGGTCGTATGGGTGAAGGATGAAGATATGACCAAAGAGCAATTCATAGACGAACTGGCTAAACTACGGCAGGAAAATATGGAACTTAAACTTGCTCTAAAAGATCAAGAACCCATTTCTACAGAATTTGCATATTCATCACTCAACCAGTGGTTCTCAACTGGCAAAGATGAAACAATCTTTGCCGCCCCCCCTGAGCAGCAACCAGCCGTTAATCATCCCCAAAAATATAAATTCTCGGATATTGTAGATATTCCATTTGTTCAGCAATTGTTGGATTCGTTTTACCTGGCTTCAGGAATACCTTATGGACTTCATGATGGAGATAATAACATTTTTATAAGCGGAAAAGGCTGGCAGAAGATTTGCACCCAGTTTCATCGTATCTGCCCGCAGACCGAGTGCAGGTGCCAGCAAAGCGACAGCTACATAGCTGCCCATCTGTATGATGGTCCTTATGTTGGCTATAAGTGTATGAACGGACTTATGGATTATGCAACCCCTATAATTGTAGAAGGCCAACATCTGGCAACTATCTTTCTAGGACAGCTTCTGCATGAGCCGCCCGATGAAGATTTTTTCCGCCGCCAGGCACACGAGTATGGATTTGACGAAGCAGCCTATATGGAGGCGCTTCGCCGGGTTCCGATAATCCCTGCCGAGCAGATAGAAGCCATTATGGGGTTTTACTCGCAGCTGGGGCAATTCCTAGCAACTATGGGGCTGGAGCGAAAACGTCAATTGGAGGCAGCCGACCAGACTATAAAAGAGCAGCAGGAAGCTTTACTGCAATCACAAGAAAAGTTCTATAAAGCTTTTCATTGTAATCCTGACCCAATGTCAATAATTACTTTTACCGAAGGGAAATATGTTGAAATAAATGATGCTTTTTGCAAAGGCACCGGTTATCGGGAAAATGAGGTTATGGGGCGCACTATCTGGGACTTGGACATCTGGGTCGTTAATGAAGAACAAGACATCATAATTAGACTAATTGATGAATGCGGAAGTATCAGCAATATTGAAACCAAGTTTAGAATTAAATCGGGCGAGATCAGAACCACCCTCATGTCGGCTGAGAAAATAGACATAGATGGTGAAGCACTTCTGCTTGTTACTACCAGAGACATTACCGAACGCAAGCAGGCGGAAGAGGCATTACGTCTATCAGAGGAAAGCTTATCGAAAGCCTTCGATACCAGTCCTTTTATAATGACTATTACCAACCTCGAGGATGGAAGATTTATTAAAGCGAACAAGGCATTTTGTCGAATTTGGGGTTATAGTCATGAAGAAGTAGTCGCTCATTCATCAATAGAGTTAGGATTTTGGTTAAACCCTGCAGATCGTGATCAGGTAGCAGAGAAGATTATGGCTCAGCAATCTATTCAAGACATGGAAATCGGTTGGGTAAGAAAGGGCGGTGAGCAAAGACTGGGACTGTATTCGGCGGAAGGACTTGAAGTTAATGGTGAGCCATGTATACTCAGCGTGCTCACGGATATAACCGATCTTAGACAAATGGAAGTTGAAATGACCCGCCTGGATCGCCTCAATCTAGTAGGAGAAATGGCAGCCAGCATTGGTCACGAAATCAGAAATCCGATGACAACCGTACGCGGTTATCTGCAAATCATGAGGGGAAATAAGGATTATGGTCAAGAAATAGAATACTTTGATTTAATGATTGAAGAACTAGACCGAGCCAATTCAATAATCACCGAGTTTCTATCTCTTGCCAAAAACAAGATGGTGGAACTGAAGCCAAACAATCTCAATACAATAATTGATAAATCATTACCACTGATTCAGGCCAAAGCTATAAGTCAAGATCAAAACATAAAGCTAGAACTATGTGATCTGCCTGATCTTCTTCTTGATCAGAAAGAAATTCGTCAACTAATACTGAATCTGGTCAATAATGGGATGGAATCCATGTCTTCGGCGGGATATGTGACCATAAGAACGGTTGTCGAAAAGGAAGTTGTGGTATTTGAGGTTCAGGATCAAGGTCACGGGATAGACCGTGAATTGCTGGATATACTAGGTACGCCTTTCTTTACCACCAAAGATCAAGGGACAGGTTTAGGGCTGGCAGTTTGTTATAGGATAGCTGCCCGGCATAATGCTAGAATTGACATAGAGACTAGTTCAAACGGTACCACTTTTTACGTTAGGTTCCCAATTCCAACTGCCGCTGCAGTTATCTGAAAGACCGCGATAACATCAACCATTGTTCCGCCATCTCCTGGATTCTTTTCGAAAACGACGGGTTACTGCAAACCGTCCCCTCGTTTCCCCTAGCCCTATAGCAATAAATGTAAAATAAGTTTGACATTTGTGAGCTTCGGATATATGATGTAAATGTAAAGACTATTTTACATTAAGGGGGATTATTATCATGAAAAAAGCTGATGAAATGGAGATGTATATTACTCTCAAGAGTGTCAAAATTGCATGGCTATTCACTGGCATTTACTTATTAATTTGGTCAATCTATGACACCATTAAGACTTCCCAACTAGGCTTGCCAATCATCTTGCTTATCTCTCAGAACCTAGTCTTCTACTCATGCCTTTTATTTTTTAGATACAGGGTTTCAGGTAAAAATGAAGAATAAGATTAGAGAGCTAAGAAAAGAGCTGGGATTCAGGCAAGAAGACTTAGCTGATAAACTGGGAGTGACCAGGCAAACAATTAATGCCATCGAAAACAACAAATACAACCCAACCTTGGAATTAGCTATAAAGCTCGCCAAACTTCTTAAGGTGAGCGTAGAAGAGTTATTCCTGATTGATTAGTGATAAGTGGGGAAATCACTAAAGTTGATGGCATTCAATACTGGCTGAAGAAATAACCACTGCTGCAAGATACCTTAATTTAAAAAGTAATACTTTCTGGAGGTATTTACATAATGAAACGAATTTTATCAGTCTTATTGCTGGTCTTAATCCTAATTACCAGCCAAGCCTTAATTGCTCCGGCTCAGGTGAATGAACCCATTTCGGTGTTAATCGATGGTTTAAGCCTAAACCTCGAGGTATTACCGATTATTCAGAACGATCGTACCCTGGTGCCTTTCAGAGCCATAGCCGAGGCCATGAATATAGATGTAAGCTGGGATGATCAGACTAGTACCGTAAATGCCACGAACGGTAAAACCACAGTTCGGCTGCAGATTGATAATCGCACGGCCTACCTTAATAACACCCCTGTGACCCTGGATGTTGCCCCGCAAATAGTAGACGGCCGTACCCTGATTCCACTGCGCTTCTTTAGTGAAGCTTACGACTGCAAGGTAAATTGGAATAGCGCCATAAATCAGGTAAGCATCATCTCTCCCCCCAAAGCCATGACCGTCATAGGCTTTTACGCCCTGGGTGACAGCGCAACCAGCAGTTGGACCAACCTCTTTGGCCAGGCCTATCCTGCCGCTGCGAAAGGTAACACTGATATAATATCTGAACTAGCCGTGGGCTGGTACAGTGTTGATAAACAGGGCAACCTGCTGGAGAAAAGCCGTACCGGGTGGCAGCGTCCTGACGGCTGGGAGACGGTATTAAATACTGCTAAACAGTATAAACTGTCGAGCGAAATGGTAATCATGGTGACTGACAGCGATGGAACAATTTCCGACCTGCTAAATGACCCAACCGCTATGGCCCGGGCGGTACAAACTATAAGCGAAGAAGCCCGCCTGTACAGTGGTGTCAACCTGGACTTCGAGGGTCTGGGCTATAAGGACAGTGTCGAAGAGCTGCAACAGGTACAGCCGAGATTTACCAACTTTGTTAAACTGCTTGACCAAGAGCTGAATAATAACAGTTCCCACCTTACCCTCACCCTGCATGCTCTCAATAGCGCTTATCCCGGTTATGACTACCAGGCCCTGGGGAAAATTGCTGACCGTATCATTATCATGGCCTATGGCTACGGTTCAACACCCGAGCCCGAGAGCCAGGTAGAACAGGCTGTAGAGTTAGCTCGCGAATCAGTACCTGCCAACAAACTGATACTGGGTATATCCGCTCCCAGTGAAACTGCCGAAAGCATTGGCGCCAAAGTCGGAATTGCTAAACGCTATAATCTTAACGGGGTCGCACTGTGGAGATTAGGGGTAATAAATAATGGAATGTGGCAGGCATTAAGAGATAGTTTAACGGCAAATAAATTACAGTAGAGTATGTTTAAAACTGTAAATGAGCTGCTTGTAGATAGCAGAGGAAACCCCGGAGGTTTATTGTAGTTCAGGTAATAAGCCTTCCTGTTTAGACAGGAGGGCATTTTCTGTGAAATGAGAATGTTAACTCACTTGCCCGGAAGTTGGAAACGATGAAAATGGTCTTGACTTATTGCTCATAGCGTATATACTGTATATAACGTATATATACGACATAAGCTGAACAGGGGGTAACGAATGAACATTATAATATCCAATTCTTCCTCCGACCCCATTTATGAACAGATTTATAAACAGATCAAACAGCAGATTATGAGGGGTGAGTTACAGGCCGGAGAGATACTTCCTTCCATTCGCCTGCTGGCCAAAGAACTGCAGATCAGCGTGATTACTACCAAGCGTGCGTACGAGGAATTGGAACGGGACGGGTTTATAGCTACCGTGGGGGGCAAAGGGTCATTTGTAGCCGAGCAGAATGTGGAACTTTTGCTGGAAAGAAAGCGGCAGTTCATTGAAGACAAGATTGCCCAGCTGGTGGCCGAAGGCAAGACGTTAAACATTAGCCTGGAAGAGATGCTGGAGATGTTGACCCTATTATACAGGGAGGGGTAAAAGAGTATGGAACCGATTTTGGAAATTAACGGACTGAACAAACAATTAGACGGATTTCATCTGCAAGATGTTAATCTGGTCGTACCGAAAGGTTATATTATTGGCATCATAGGTCCCAATGGCGCTGGCAAAACCACTACTATTAAACTGATTATGAACCTGCTAAGAAAAGATAGCGGAGAAATAAGCGTATTCGGCCAGGACCACATCCAGTTTGAAAAGGAGATTAAGCAGAGGATCGGATTTGTATATGATGAGAACCATTTTTACGAGCAATTAAGTATCGATGAAAACCGGCGCATAATTGCACCGTTTTATGAGAATTGGGATAACCAGGTTTTCCATGACTATGTTAAGAAGTTTGACCTTCCCCTGCGCAAAAAGCTAAAGGATTTATCTCATGGTATGAAGACCAAATTTGCCCTGGCCTTGGCTTTGTCCCACCAGGCCGAATTAATTATAATGGATGAGCCCACTTCCGGATTAGACCCGGTCTTCCGCCGCGAACTGCTGGATATTCTGGCTGGATTGATGCAGGATGACAAGCACACTGTAATTTTTTCTACCCATATTACCAGTGATCTGGAGAGGATAGCTGACTATATCTGTTTCATCAACCAGGGGCAGGTAGTATTTTGCGATATTATGGATAACATTTTGGAGAAATACCGGGTTGTAAAAGGAGAACGGGCAATGCTGGCTAATCAGACCTTTACCGCAATGCTGTCCGGAGTCATTGTTAACCAGTATGGGTTTGAAGCCTTAACCGGTCAGAGCACCAATATTCAAAAGTCTTTTAAAGACCGGGTAATGATGGAGAAAGCAACTCTGGATGACATCATTTTATATACAGCGAGGGGGAATGGTAATGCTTAACCTGTTGCGTAAAGACATCCTCGTACAGAAACATACCATATGGTTCGCTCTGGGCTATAGCATATTTGTTTTCTTTGCCTTTTCCAATAAAACTTTTGCACCATTTGTGTATATCATGGGAGCTGTAGCCATATCATATGTTCTGATACTGTCCGCAGTGCAGTCTGAATTGAAAAACAACTCAGATCTCGTTTTATTAAGCCTGCCGGTTAAAAGGCAGGAAGTGGTGGCCGCCAAGTATTTGGCCATTTTAGTGTTTATCTTGCTGTCACTCATCACGATGGGTATTATAGGCTTAATCTTTATGCAGAGTCCTCTGCCTTTTCCGACTCGGCTAATAAACTGGCAAGATGCAGCTATTACTCTAGTATCCGTTATTCTCATGACATCCATATATTTACCGGCTTACTATAAACTCGGCGGCAAGTGGCTGCAGGTAATAAATATTGTACTTTTTATGATAATTTTCTTTGCTCCCAGTACCATCGTTGGTTATCTGAATGCTCACCAGCAGGATCAAGGGGTACAGTGGCTGGTGCAGACGGTGGTTCAAAATCCTTACCTGGCTTCATGGTTGGGTATTATATGTGTAGCTGGTCTGATGCTGATTTCCTTTTTAATCAGCCTGAATATATACCGGAAACAGGATTTATAATAGCATGGGGGCGTAAAGATTTGGTCCCGGCATGAAAAATGTGAAATATAGACCCACCGATGTTTCGGTGGGTTTTGTTTTTGAAGGCGTATAGATGCGCAGCAGGCCGTTTTTAGTGATGCCTACGAACGCCAGAAGTACCCCGAATGGCTTGCACTCAGCGGAAACTCAAAATTATTTTAATGATGTTCGGCAGTTGGAAGGGAAATAAAACATAAATAGATATTGACTGTTCAAATACCACTATGTTATAAATAACATAGTGGTATTTGAACATAAGTTAATAATATTAAGGAGATGGTGCAATTGAGTATCAAGTACGCAATACTAGGGCTTTTAAGTTGGAAGCCTTTTACTGGCTATGAATTAAAGAAGGTGTTTGCCAATTCAACCGCTTTATACTGGTCCGGTAACAACAACCAGATATACAAGACTCTGCTGCAACTGCGCAGTGACGGGTCGGTAAGCGACGAGGTGCAACATCAGGAAAAATCCCCAACCAAGAAGATGTACACTATTACGGAAAAGGGCCTGGCTGAACTGAAAGCCTGGGTTATTTCTATACCCGAACCACTGGAGCATCGAAATACTTTCTTGATTCAGCTGGCCTGGGCGGATCAATTGAATGCCTCAGAGCTGAACACCCTACTGGATAAATATGAGGAAGAGATAAAAATGCAGCTGCTCATTCACCAGGAAAAGGAACGACGGGGCAGCCTGAGTCCGCAAAGAACTCCCCGTGAAGTGTATTTGTGGGATAAGATTTCAGAGAATTTGGCTAACCATTATCAGATTGAATTGTATTGGGTCCGTAAAATCAAGCTGGAGCTTAATGAGAAATGGAATGCCTAGCTCGAATTCGCTGAATGGTCCGGAAGTCAGCAGTGGCTCAGCTATCAAAGGCGGTCAAGAATAATATCTTGACCGCTTAATTCACTTCGCTGCCTATTCTGGCATACTGCCAAACACATAGTGCTGAGCCGATCAGAGCCAATATGCCCATAACTTGTTCCCCATTATAGTCTTGCACATACTGTCGAAAAGTTTATGGCGCCATACAATTTTCGACAGTATGCTCCAAGGCAATAGGCTATTGTATAAGCAGGGATAGATGACAGGGCAGGAGGGCCTCCGGGTGAAGGATGAAAACATGACCAAAGAGCAACTCATAGCCGAGTTGCTTAAACTGCGGAAGGAAATTATTGAACTGAAACTTACCCAAAAAGATCAAGACTACAGTTCTACAGTATCTGCATGCTGGTCACCCCGCCAGTGGTCCTCAACTGGTAACGAAATATTTATTTGCAGCCTACCTGAGCAGCAACCAGCCGTTAATCACCCCATAAAATATAAATTCTCGGATCTTGTAGATGTTCCATTTATTCAGAAATTGTTGGATTCATTTTACATGGCCACCGGAATACCCTATGGACTCCATGATGAAGATAATAATATTATAAGTGTAAAAGGGTGGCAGGATATTTGCGTACAGTTTCACCGTGTATGTCCGCAGACTGAGTGCAGGTGCAAGCAAAGCGACAGCTACATAGCTGACCATCTGCATGATGGACCTTATGTTAGATATATGTGTATGAACGGACTTATTGATTTTGCATCCCCTATTATTGTAGAAGGCCAGCATCTTGGCACTATTTTTCTAGGGCAGTTCCTGCATGAGCCGCCGGATGAGAATTTTTTCCGCCGCCAGGCACAAGAGTATGGATTTGACGAAGCAGCCTACATGGAGGCGCTTCGCCAGGTTCCGATAATCCCTGAGGAGCAGATAGAATCCATTATGGGATTTTACTCGCAGTTAGGACAAATTTTAGCAACTATGGGGCTGGAGCGAAAACGTCAATTGGAGTCAGCCGACCAGGCTCTAAGAGAGAGAGAGGAACGACTGAGGCTGGTTTTAGATGGAACTACCGAAGGCTTTTGGGATTTGAACATTGAAACTGGTGAAATATATAGGAGCGACCGTTGGCTCGACATCCTTGGATACTCGCTGGAGGAAATCGAGTCAAACTTGCATCCCTGGAAAAATATCATTCATCCCGAGGATATTCATGCTACCATGACTGCCCTTAATGACTATTTGGATGGACGAATACCAAAATATGAAGCTGAATATCGGGTGCTAACCAAATCCAGTGAGATAAAATGGATATTCGAACGCGGTAGTGTAGTATTGAGTGATGATAAGGGTAAGCCACTTCGTATAGCGGGAACATCTACTGATATTACTAAACGCAAACAAATGGAAGATGAGCTGCGTTTATCGGAGGAATGCTTATCTAAAGCCTTTAATGCGTGTCCAGTCTTAATGAGCATTTCTACACTGGAGGAAGGAATATTCATTAAGGCCAACCATGCCTTTTACCGCATTACGGGTTATAGTAATCAAGAGGTAATCGGTCAATCATCATTAGAGTTCGGATTTTGGGCAAATCCTGCTGACCGTTATGTGGTAAAACAGAGGCTTATGGCTAACCAACCAGTTCAGGACACGGAAATAGACTTTTGCAAGTATACAGGAGAACAAAGATTGGGATTATATTCTGCCGAGAGACTTGATGTTAATGGCGAATCATGTATATTCAGTGTACTTACCGATATAACTGATATTAGACAAATTGAAGTTGAAATGACCCGCTTGGATCGGCTCAATGTAGTAGGAGAAATGGCAGCCAGTATTGGCCACGAAATCAGGAATCCGATGACCACCGTACGCGGTTATCTGCAGCTATTACAGCAGAATAAGGATTACCATCAAGAGATAGAATACTTTGATCTAATGATTGAAGAACTGGACAGTGCCAATTTGATAATCACCGAATTCCTTTCTCTGGCTAAAAACAAGATGGTGGAAATGAAGTTAAGAAATCTCAATGCAATAATAAATAAATCATTGCTGCTAATTCAGGCCAACGCTATGAGTCGAGATAAACAGATAAAGCTAGAACTACATGATCTGCCTGAGCTTCTCCTGGATGAGAAGGAAATCCGTCAGCTAATACTCAATTTGGTCAATAACGGGATGGAAGCAATGTCTTCCACCGGATATGTGACTATAAGAACGGTTGTAGAAGAGGAAGATGTGGTATTAGCGGTTCAGGATCAAGGTCACGGGATAGACCGTGAATTGCTTGATAAGCTAGGAACGCCCTTCTTTACAACCAAAGAGCAAGGGACAGGCTTAGGGCTGGCAGTTTGCTATAGGATAGCTGCCCGGCATAATGCCAAAATCGACCTGGAGACTGGTTCAGCCGGAACTACCTTTTACGTCAGGTTCCCAATTCCAACTGCCGCTGCAATTATTTGAAAGACAGGTTTATCCGGAACTAAGGTTTATTTCTACATACCCTTCCATTCCGTTGACCCTGATCCTTTGCCCGTCTTTGATGAGCTTCGTTGCGTTCTCTACACCTACAACAGCAGGGAAGCCATCCCATGTATGATAATAAAGGCACCACTATTGGTGCCATAAAAGGAATTATTGAAGGGCTAAAAAATAAAGGGTATGAGTTTAAAACTGTAAATAAACTGCTTGCTAATTGTAGTAATTGAACCGTGCCCGAAAAAAGTTGTCCCAACTCCCGGCTGGGTTTAGGTAAACCGCTTTTAGAAAAGAATCTAAAAGCGGTTTTTATTCGCATCTTTATCCTTCATTATTAAATCCCTTGCCAGTTTGGAGGTTATAATACATATAACGATTGTTTTTCGTACTTAAGAACTTCTTAAGAAAGATGACAAGATTATCGTAAGATTTGGTTGGTATCATTACCTTAAAGAAAAAAATAAGGGAGTGATATAATTTGTACGATTTCATAAATGGGAGTGATACGTCATAAATATTCTAGTTTGCGATGATGATAAAGAGATATTGGAAGCTATAAAAATCTATTTAGTAAATGAAGGGTATAAAGTATTTAAAGCTGCTAATGGACTGGAAGCCCTGCAAGCAGTAGAGGAGAATGACATTCACCTGGTTATTATGGATGTTATGATGCCTCAAATGGACGGCTTAAGGGCAACTATCAAAATAAGAGAAGATAAAAACATACCCGTTATCATGCTTTCGGCCAAGACAGAGGATACTGACAAAATAATGGGATTGAATTTGGGGGCTGATGATTATATAACCAAGCCTTTTAATCCCCTGGAATTAATCGCCAGGGTAAAGTCCCAGCTAAGAAGATATACGACCCTGGGGAGCCTGGAGTCCAAAAGCAATATCTATAAAACTGGCGGACTGGTAATAGATGATGAGAGTAAGGTTGTGACAGTTGATGGCGATGAGGTGAAACTTACGCCGGTTCAATATAAAATATTAAAGTTTTTAACTGCCAACGTAGGAAGGGTATATTCCATAGATGAAATATATGAAAAGGTATGGAAGGAAACTGCCTTTAGCGCGGAAAACACCGTAGCAGTACATATAAGAAGAATAAGAGAAAAAATTGAGATAAATCCTAAAGAGCCTAAATACTTGAAGGTGGTGTGGGGAATTGGATATAAAGTGGAGAAAATATAGCCATTCCATGGCAGCCAAGATTATGGTTTTTATCATAGCGATACTATGTTTCACTAGTGCCATTACAATATTTATTAACGTTGTGGGATTGCATAATAATGTTTTTGATATTGCTTTTGAAGATAGCTATTACCTTGGTTCAGATTATATAAGCGATAGCCGCAATATTATTCAAAGCCTAACGGCTGTAACTGGACGATATAAGAATGAGGAAAATATCCTAAATGGCAAATCTCTCACGGAAGATGACATTTCAAATGTAGAAAACCAATTATATAGAGATTTTCAATTCAATTCCAAGAACTATAACCCTAGTTTAACTACTGTCGAGAATTATAAGATATTTAAGGAAGTTTACGCTGATAGGATTTTAAAACAGAGGGACCAATTAATTAGACAGGATCTCAATGATTATCGGGAAATATTAAAAAAACTAGGACAGAATCAAGGGCTTATCTATTATGCCAAAAGTGGTGCGTTCGAATTTAGTAATAGTCCTAACCAGGCCAAAGATTACTTTAAATCATTTCCGTCCTATATGGTATTTGATGTCACTGAGCAGCAGGCCTTCCCAGGAGAAATTAATAAAAATACTGATTATTCATTGATAAAATCCAGTATTGATCAAATAGGACAACAAGACGTAATTTATATTGGATTTACAGAGGAGTATTTAAATCCCAGAATTACAGAATGGCAAGAAAATAAAATACTCGGTGCTCATAGCCTATATCAGATAGCCGGTTTTTCATTGTTGCTGGCAGCAGCGTTTATATATTTATTATTAGTTATAGGCAGAAAACCAGAGGACGATGAGACCGTTCACTTAAATACTATCGACCGAATCTATAATGACTTGAACATAGGCATGTGTTTTGTGTTTATTGTAATGTGGATTGGAATCATGAGTGGATTGACTCGATCGAAAATTTATGTACTTATATTTCCTGTTACCCTGGTTATAGCTGGCCTTGGTTTAATATTGGTTCTATCCTTAGTTAAGCATTTAAAAAACAGAACGCTTATAAAACATACCTTAACCTATACCATCTTTTATAAATTGTTTGAATTTATAAAAGAAATATATAACAGCGGCAATGCTGCCGTAAAAGCGGTTTTAATAGTAATAGGCTATCCTCTGGCAGTAGCTCTGACCTTCTTTATGTTCCCCATAACTATAGGCGCAGCCGCATGGCTTACCCTTAAGAAAGTAAAGGAATTCGATGCTATAAAAGAAGGGGTTAAGCGGGTGAAAGAGGGCGACATCCACTACACTATAAATGTGGCTGGAGATGGGGAGTTAGCGAGGCTGGCTGCTGATATTAACAGTATAACCGACGGCTTAAATAAAGCAGTTGCCAGTGAGATTAAAAGTGAACGTTTAAAGAGTGAATTAATTACTAATGTGTCCCATGATATCAGGACACCACTAACCTCTATTATTACCTATGTTGATTTATTAAAGAAGGAAAAGGATCAGACTCAAGCAGCAGAATATATAGATATAATCGACCAGAAGTCGCAACGCCTGAAGATACTAACCGAGGATTTATTTGAAGCAACTAAGGCTGCGAACGGAAATATACCCGTAAACTACGAAGAAATTGATTTGGTATCTTTAATAACCCAGGGATTAGGGGAACTTGATGATAAAATACAAGAGCACCGGCTGGAATTCAAAATTAATCATCCTCAGGACAAAATATTTATCCAGGCCGATGGGAAACTATTATGGCGGGCTATTGAGAACTTGTTATTAAACATCTTTAAATATGCACTGGCCGGTTCCAGGGTATATATCGATATTATTGATTCTGGTCCCGGGGTGCAGTTAGTAATTAAAAATATCTCTGCCTATGAACTGAATATTTCTTCTGATGAATTAATGGAGCGTTTTAAAAGGGGAGACGAATCGCGCAGCAGTCAAGGCAGTGGGTTAGGTCTAGCTATTGCGAGAAGCCTCATAGAAATCCAAAAAGGAAGTTTTAATATAGAAATAGATGGTGACTTATTTAAAGCGATAATACAATTGACCAAGCATATTTAAATTGCCAACGTAGTAACCAAGGATAATCTTCCTTGGTTACTACGTTGGCGGGTGCTTAGGAAACATGGTCTAGGCTTCGGAAACGAACGATAAAGCAAACAGTGGACACCCCTATTTTTTGCGTAGAAGGAGTGTCCCTTGTTTTTATAGCTGTGGGTCACCTAATTATCCCAGCCTATCCTCGTATCTTTTACTCAGCTTTTTGCCCGGAAAAATGCTCCTTTATAAAATCGGGGGCATCAGCTTCTGCAAAGCCTCCTGATAAAAGATTGCCGTCCTTGAGGACAAAATACAGATGATATGTTTGCTGACCAGAATCCGTATAAGTGCGCAAACATATTTCCAGTTTGTCTGGATCAGTGATTTTAAAAATGCCAGGCCTTTTTTCTAAATCTAGAATAATTGACTGCGGGGTTGGCATACCCTTATTTATTTCTATGGCTGTATTACTATCAGCAGGGATTTTGTCCACAATGGCATAGGCAATATCTTCATCGGGAATTATACGGGCCTGATTATATAGACCGTTATTTTTAAGCCACTGTTCGAAATTAACGAATGATTTATCCCAGCTCGTGTTAAAAATGCTATTACTATGATCAGTACTTATAAAAATGCCGAGGTTAGCCCAGCCAGGCCGGTGACTGGTCATCTCTTCATAGGTCTGATTAAGCGTATCCTTCTGCAAGGCGTCTATGGCTTGTTTAATCTGTTCCGGATTAAACAGCTTCACGTTCTTACTGGTATTGGGCACATTAATAAATATCTGGTTAACCATAGCAGGGTCTATTCCGAGTATTTTATAATGCAGAGCCTTGGATTCACGTGCTTCATAGATAGGTTTTAAGATATCTGCATACATAGGGGTAGTAATAGAATACTCGCGGTATACATGCTGGCCATTTTTCAAATTATAAGCCAGACAAATTTTCTCATACTGCAGTTTCCTGTTATCAGAGAATAGGGTTCCTTTTTCCTGCGCTTTATTAGCAATTATCTTCTGGTGCAGGGAATAGATGTTGGCTATGTTATTTGCTTCTGTATAAACTACCGGCATGGGCATATCCAGCGCAGTAACAGTAACGACGTTAGGATCGGTATTCCGGGGATATATAACCTGGGGTCTATTTTCTTCGTATAAAGGATAATAAGTATTATTCATGTAGACGCTTTCTACATCAGCCAATGCCGGTATTCTTTTTCCAAACCCGGTGAAATCAACATTCAGGCCGGCTATTAATATGATAATGATAAGTGAATATGCTCCATAGCCCTTTAAGATTTTGAGTTTAAAAACATGCAGTGATTTATTAAGCAATATTTCGCATAGCAAATATGCCAAGAGCGAGCCCAAAAAATAGCCGATATAGGTCCAGCCCATGCTTTCGTTTTGGGTACTATAAAAATAGCTGCCGAGAAATAACATACTGCAAAAGGTTATTCCATATTTAAAAATCGGACTGAGCAGGTCAAAGGTTATAGCATTGCCGGCTGCTTCCAACTTACGATGCTGATAGAAATATCTGCCTGCTAAATATAGAGCGATGCTAACTAACAGATAGACAGTTATGTCGGCAACCTGAAAGGGATAATTATAAATATCGGTAATTCTCATCAGAGGAGAAAAATTTATATTATACGAATAGTAGTCATAAGCAAAGCCGTAAATGTACATTTGCATATTATGCAGCAGTAGCTCTAATAGTCCACTGGGCAATAAGAGCAGGATATAGCTCAGCACTCCCTGTATGGTGGACATGCCGGTAATCATGCCGGTAGCTGCACTGGTCATAAAAAAGAGCAGATTAAAAAGCAGGCTAATCCCCAGCCAGGTAAGTATATTCAGACCGCTGACCGTTTCTATACCCAATCCGGCAACTGCTGCCCAGGATACCAATGCAGTAATAATTAGTGGCACAAACAAAAAGATGATGCCTGCCATTATATGCGTATTATAATGGGTTTCTCGTTTGATGGGCAGAGAGTGTGCCATATCTACGGATGGGCTGGTTTGTATATATCGAAACAGCAGCAAGCCGGTCAGGACCGGAACTGATAATAACAGCATTAATTGGATAGTGGATGTATTCGAACCAAACAGAAATAGAAGCAAATACGCAGATAGACCATCTATGCTGGAAACTGGCTGCTGGCTATATAGCATAAGTATTTTTAACGGGATGCATAAGAGCAGAGCCAAGAGATAAGCAGCTCCGATCCAACCGAAGCTTTTGAAATCATTGCGCAGTATGCCCAGATTAATAAAGGATGTTTTTGATTTCATAACCGTTGTCCCCCATTTCATAAATAAATATTTCCTCCAGGGTCAGAGGCAGCACATCCAGAATAGCCGGGTTATAGCTTTGCATGCGCTGAATTATTTCGTCATGGGCTCCACGTACAATTAGAATCAGTACGCTGCCCTTCTGTTCCTGATAAGGCACCCGCATGTCTTGCAGCAGAGTGGGAGGGACTTCGCCGGCAAAGGCGATTTGAATCTTATGCACATCGGCTTTCAGATCGTCCAGGTCCTTCTGAATAAGCACTTTCCCCTGATGCAAAATACCGATATAATTGCATATATCTTCTAAATCACGTAAATTGTGAGAGGATATTATGACCGTCATGGACCTTGCCGCTACATCCTGAATAATGAGATTTTTTACTTTATGACGCATGACCGGGTCCAATCCGTCTATAGGTTCATCTAATATCATAATATCAGGCATCATGGCTAAACCCATCCACAGAGCATACTGGCGCTGCATACCCTTGGAAAGTGTTTTAATGCGACGCCTTACATCGAGATTGAAAACTTCCTGCAGCTTAAGGAAGCGATCCTTATTCCAATTAGGATAAATGAGAGCATAGAAATTAGCCATGTCCTGAATGGTGTAATTGGGGAAGAAATACAGGTTATCAGGAATAAAGGCGATGCGCGCTTTTATCACGTTATTTTCGTAAACAGGTTCTGAATCAATCATTAGCTGTCCGGAATCTGGTCGGTAAATGCCGGCCAATAACTTAAGCAGGGTGGTTTTTCCTGCTCCATTTGAACCCACCAGTCCGTAAATTGAGCCTTGGGGCACAGACAAGCTAACATCATGCAAAGCTTCTATTTCTCTGAATTGCTTACTGACCCTTTCTATTTCAATCATGTGAGCTACCTCCTTCGTCTTTGGACAACGATCTTTGAATGAGAGAAATTATTTCCTGGGGAGTCATGCCTAGATAGTGCATTTCTGATATATTTTTCAAGACTTCTCTTTCCAGCACTTGCAAACGGGCAGTATTATTATCGGGTACGGTAGCCCTGACAAAATTACCCTTGCCTGGCAATGAATAGATGTACCCGCGGTATTCCAGTTCTCGGTAAGCCTTTTGTATGGTGTTGGGATTGATGGTTAATTCACTCGCTAAAACCCGAACGGTTGGTAATTGTTCATCAGGTTTCAGTACATTGGCTATGATAAGCTCCTTAATCTTATCGACCAGTTGCTCATAAATAGGTGCACGACTACGTAAGTCCAGTTCAAACATAAAACGCTCCTTCCTGTATGGCGTGTACTAGTTTATATAGTACAGATGGCATGGTGTGATTATATAGCTATTATTTGAAAATGTAAATAGGTGGGAAAAATATTTTTCGAGTTAGATGGTGTCAGGATCACACCTACTATGAAGAGGCCTTGGCGGAGGGGGGGTTAATGGCAAAAGCCGCCTTTCAGCGGCATCAGGCCATAGTGGCCCGATGTTAGGTGAAATCCTTTGTAGCAACATAAAGCCGCAATATCTTGGTACATAAATATAGAACTGCAATTTCCCTGCAATGCCCTTATACCAGGCTGTTTAACATCGGTTTACCGGATAGGTGCTCATAAAAGAGTGGACCCAATTCTTCTTCAAGGCTTTGAAAAACTTTAAGTGCCACTTGGATGGAAGCTCTTTCTGCGGCACACAGAAATGGTCCAACGCGATTGTAATAACCACTGGACATAAAATTGGAACATCCGCACCAGTTCATGCAGTAGTCACGGACTCCGCAGCTCAGACACTCCGAATTTATTTCTGCCGCAGGCGCCATTTGGCAGCTCATTCTTTCCAAAAGTAAAGGCTGGTCCACCTGCCCAATGCAATGCGGACTGTCGGCCGCACCATCACCTACCAGGCGTTCACACGGAAAGATATTGCCTTCCGGTGTAAAAGCAAATTCCTTTTTGCCCATTTGGCACTTTTCTCCCGCCTTATAGCCACCCCGTAGAATTATTGCAATTTTTCCGTCCAACGGGCTAATAAATAGAGGTTGGCCCTCCCGATAACTATCAATATAGATTTCTCCCAGACGCTCATAAATGGATCCTATAAGGGCGGCGTCTTGCTTGGTCCAGGGTGCTGAGAAATCAGGATTAAGATAGACGCTCCTCAATCCCAGCGAGCTGAAGTATTCCACAGTTTGGGGTAATAAAGGAGCCGAGCAGGGGGTTATTACTGCATTAACCAGTACTGCCGGCAACAAACGGCTAGCTTGGCGAATCGTATTCTCCACTATAGACGAACTGCCGGCCCCATTTTTGAAACAGCGGGACCTATCCTGCACCTGTGGCGGACCGTCACAACTAAGACAAAAGCCGATTCGGTGCGCATTTAAGAATTCAGCAATTTCGTCGTTAAAGATAGTTCCGTTGGTAACTACGCTGATTTCCAGAGGGTAACAGCTATAAGCAGGATAATGCTCAATTAGAGATACAACTTCTTTAATAAACTCAAACTCCAACAGGGGTTCCCCGCCAAAAAAGCCGATCTCAATTTTTTCACCTGCAGGAGTATGCGTATAAATAAAATCGATTACTTGCTGCGCTGTCTGAAGGCTCATTTGCAGAGGACGTTTATTGATATAGCAGTACAGGCAGTTTAAGTTGCATTCTTGAGTCACAAAAATGGTATATTTCATAAGAAACCCCCTTCTGCAATAAAAGAGCCGGGGTAAATAATACTATTACCCCGGCCATTTTACACTATAGATTTCCTACTACGGAGGAAAGTTCCATAAGTTCATTAAAGGAGACTTCCTTGGTATCAGCCAGTTTTTCTTTGATTTTATTCAACATAATTTTAGAGAACGCTGCCCATTGTTTTTCATCGAGCATAAAGACCTTCCCATTGTAATGCAGGTGAGGGATCTTCATGCCGCCCCAAATGGAGTAATCAGGCAGTCTCTGCTGAATCCACGGGTCTGGACTTGGGCTTGCTGCGGGCTTTTTAATGGCAGTTGTTTGTCCCAGACTTTCCAGTAGGTTGATCTCTTCGAAAGGTTGGATCTTGTTCTTCAGTAAAAAATCACCGATTTCCTTGGAATGAATTAACAGGACATCTTTCGGTACTCCCCATTTCCAACTTGGGAAAATCTTATCCATAAAAATACCTCCCCATCAAAAAAATATAAATATTGGCTTATTTTACCATTATCTACAGAATAAATCAACATAAATGGGAAAAAATGACGTATTTAACCGCATCCACGATGTATTTAGGTACTAGATTTATTAATGTATTATCCTTAATTCATCTCCACCAGATGCTTCCAATAGCGCTGCGGCATGCATTGTCTCTGTAATCGCGGATTTGTACGGCTCTTTATGGAAATGGCTTGATGATATTGTTTCCAAAGCTCTCTGTAGTAATCTTCTTCCTGCGCCAGCTCCAGCCGCTGCTGTAAAGTAAACCGTGTAGCTATCCACTCTTCCTGGTTGTAGATTGCCGCCAAATCCCGGCGCACATCGTGAATTACCCAGTTCTGGTCGGACATACGGGCGGCAAAATGCGGAGCCAGCAGTTCTACAACGTTATGATCAGGTTCAATGGCGGCATAATATATGTTCTTTTTTAATAGTTGAAAGCGCAGCAATCCCATAAGCCTATGCCTTTCTCTTGCTACCTTGAGACTGAGGCGGTGAATCCGCTGTACTCTATCATCGCTTAGCAGAAAGTCCAGTTTATTTCCAATTTTCCAACCGAGGTGCAGGTATTGAAATATCCACATTGCGGCTTCTGGATGCTCGGAAAGATAAGCATAGTAGGTATGGCGTAACGAACGGGCGCATATTTTATTGTCTATGGCATCATATACTTTCCCTGCTTTAACTTCATCAGTTGCAATTACTTCCTGTCTGGCAAAAAGCTGCTGGGTCTCATTGCCGCGAACAAAAAGCTGGTCGGGAACCATTTTCCCGTAATAAATTTCATAAATGGCAGTCAGCAGCCCATTGAAACTACCGTCATACACAAATTGCAGCATTTATAGTTCACCCGTTAGCGTCGATACAACTTCATCGCGGGGAACGAGTTCCGGCAGGAAAGCAAAGAGACTTAATTGTTCATAATTGTTTGTACCAGGTCGGGACAACGCTAAACGGGGCCGGAGGATATGTTCCTCCATGGCCGCTTCTCCATTATACTTGCCTCGGCAGGTTATAAAGTACTGGGCTCTCTTAAGTGTCACCCCTATTGTTTTCAGGTCCTCGAATCTTAGGGCATGCATCCGCCGGGCGGCCAGAATCCTGCGGGCAGACTTGACTCCAACTCCCGGTATTCGCAACAGTTGTTCATAACTGGCCCGATTAATTTCCACTGGGAAATAATCCAAATTCCGCAAAGCCCAGTCGGTTTTAGGATCGTAATCTTCAGAAAAATCCTGATTATTATCATCCAATAGTTCCTTAGCACTGAAGCCGTAAAACCTCAGTAGCCAGTCCGCCTGATAAAGCCGGTGTTCTCGCAGCAAAGGCGGACTTTTAAGATCCGGGAGATTGGGATTGCTGGTGACCGGCACATACGCCGAATAGTACACTCTTTTCAATCGAAATTTGTTATACATGTATTCAGATAACTTAAGAATATTTATATCGTGATCCAGGGTGGCTCCTACAATCATCTGGGTAGTCTGTCCGGCTGGCACAAATGATGGCGCCTTGCGCGATTTTTTTCTTTCTTCCTTGCGAGCTGTTATATTAGTGGCTAGAAATGACATGGGTTTTATGATAGCTTCCTTCTTTTTCTGGGGTGCTAATAGTTGAAGCCCGCGCGAAGAGGGAAGCTCAATGTTTACGCTCATTCGATCGACGTATTTTCCTGCTTCTTCTATTAAGATGTTATCGGCACCAGGTATAGCTTTTAAGTGGATATAGCCATTGAAACCATGCACCTGGCGTAATTTCCTCACGGTTTGCAAAAGCATTTCCATGGTGTTATCTGGTGTGGAAGGTATAGCTGTGCTCAGAAAAAGTCCCTCGATATAATTGCGGCGATAAAAGTTCATGGTTAAATCGCATAACTCATCAGAAGTGAGCATGGCCCGGGGCAAATCATTGGAAACGCGGTTCACACAATAGGAACAATTATAAACACAGTAATTGGTTTGCAGGATTTTCAAAAGTGAAATACACCTGCCATCGGCGGACCAGCTGTGGCAAATTCCGCAGGATGCTGCGTTGCCCAGCCTGCCTGGCTGATTTGCTCGTTGGCTTCCACTGGAAGAACAGGATACATCATATTTGGCCGAATCCGCCAGAATTTTCAGCTTATCTATTATTTCCATCCATGCCCACCTCGAACATATATTCTATAGGTAGAATATCACATAAATTGGATGGCGCCAAACATAAGTTCTGCTTTATTGTTATCAAGGACAAGATTGATTTAGACCGACCGATGATTCGGTAGGTTTTTGCTTTTGAAGGCGTATGGCTATTATGGGAATTAGTGATATAATTCAAAGAATAATGACATTATATGGCAACAACCAATTTGGGAGGAACAACACTGTGAGCACAGTAAAAGACATGGCAGCAGATGATATGAGTCAATATACCTTTGCACCGGAGTACAGACCGCTGCATGAGAAACTTTTAACATTATATTTAGGAGAAGAAGATTGAATACACTTGACATGAAAAAGCTTGGGTTAACCGACAGAATGGCAGCTGAGGCAAAATTGTACGAAGGATTGATTATGGCCAGAGTTCTGTCACAATCAAAAGACCTTTACGCTGTAATCTGTGAAAAGGGTGAGCTAATGGCAGAAATATCGGGTAAATTTCGTTATGAAGCGGAAAAAATATCCGATTACCCGGCGGTTGGAGACTTCGTGATGATAGATAGAAATACGGATGCCCACGGCCACGCCATTATTCACCACCTACTTACAAGGAAAAGTGTCTTCATAAGAAAAGCCGCCGGAACAGCCAATGATGAACAAGTTGTCGCCAGTAATATTGATACGGTCTTTATTTGTATGTCCTTAAACAACGACTTCAACATTCGCCGGGTGGAACGTTATCTATCAATTGCCTGGGACAGCGGTGCAATTCCGGTGATCGTTTTAACCAAGTCCGATATATGTGATGAGATAGATTCCAGGCTGGGTGAGGTCAGAGCCGTTTCCATTGGTGTAGATGTCGTTATTACGTCCAGTATGATTGAGGACGGTTATCAGGCTATCGCTAACTATATTAAAGCCGGACAAACCGTAGCATTTATCGGCTCTTCCGGCGTAGGGAAATCTACTTTAATTAACCGCCTAATAGGCAAGGAAGCCTTAGCCACTCGAGAAATAAGAAACGACGATAAAGGCCGTCATGCCACGACCAGGCGCGAACTTATCCTATTACCCGCTGGCGGCATGGTCATTGACACACCTGGAATGCGCGAAATAGGACTTGAGAGCGCCGATCTGGCTAGAACTTTTGCTGAGATTGATGAGTTGTCGCTAAAATGTAAATTTCAGGATTGCACCCATACCAGTGAGCCGCAATGTGCTGTTCAGCAAGCCATTGCCGATGGCAGCCTGTCCGATGATAGGTTGGAAAGCTACTTGAAACTAAAAAAAGAAGCTAAATATGAAGGCCTCAACTCCAGGCAGATTGAAAACGCCAAGATAACTGAAATGTTTGCAGATATGGGTGGAATTAAGAATGCCCGCAAATTTGCCAAAGATAAGAATCACAAAAAGCAGGGGTATTGAGGATCTTGGTGATATCGCTTGCATTGCTCGAGACCCAATGAGTCCTCAGCAAACCTGCGATTTGATGACAGATCTAATTCTTTTGCATAGAAAGAGTAATCTCCATCTGGTAAACCTGCAGACCGCCTCCGGTGTTGTTGGGGAATTGCCCTGGCTATAGGCCAGAGGCGTCTTGGTCAGCTATTCCGTCAACTTCTGGACAACAAACACCGTCTAACTGTAGACATTATGAATTGACTTAACAATTAAGGCCCAAATATTAACAGACCAATGGGCCAATAAAGAAGTGGTGATACCGCTAAAATAAAATTATAAACAACAGCATATAATGAAATTCGATCTTCATATCTTGCTAAACCAATTGCTCCAATGACAAAGCCTATAATACCGATTGGAAAAGGTATAAAAAGGTGGTAAAACGGAACATTTGGTGTGATTCCTAGATAAAAATTAAGGACAAATAATGTACCTATACCGCCAATAACAAGCGAGAGTTGCCCCCATAAAAAATGTTTTTTCCTAGTGACCAAGGTTTCTTTACTAACATTTTTATCCAACCTCATGCTCCTCACATCATATATGTAAATTAATACATTAATTATATTATATACCAAATGGGTTAAGACCGCCATTATTGTCAACTTTGCTAACATCGGAAAAAAAGGGAGTTAATTACAGCGCCCCTATTACTTCGGAAATGCCCTTAGCTTTAATTCGCTTAAGCGGGCTTATTACGGATAACGCCGTTATGAAAATGGTAAAGATTAGTATCATAACGATCTGGACTACAGGTAATTTCCAAATGATATGAAAACTGGTCAGCAAATTTTCAATCAATTCCTTCTGCAGTATAACCCCGAGAATACACCCAGCCAAACAGCCGGTCAGCCCGTAGGTGATGGCTTCAACTAAAACCATTTTATTCAACTGTCTTCTCGACATACCGACCGCTTGCATGACTCCGAGATATTTTGTTTTAGATGCGACGCTGGTATTCATAGTACTTATAATATTCAAAATACTGATCAGAGCGATTACTGCCACAAATCCATATATAAAGATCGCCATGGTTAAAAAGGTTTGGTCTATCTCGGCGTTCTTTTGACGCGAATCAAGGAAATTGATGGAGCTATCCGTTATGCCTTTTATGGCAGCCACGGTTTGCTCCTGATTTTTACCGCTTAATTGAATATCCAGGGCGTCATATGATGATTTGCCGGTAAGCTCCGTAAATATCTTTTCCGTCGTTATAAAAGTAGTCAGGTTCAGCTTTGAATCGGCAAAAGGTACCGTGCGCAATACCCCTATAACTGTAAATTCTTTGGTGCCGGAGGAAGTCTCCAAATAGACCTTATCACCCGGTTGCAGATTTGCGGTTTCAGTTGTAATACCGTTTCTAATATTTCCTGCAACTGCTATAATTCCGTTTTGGGTATTCATTTTATCCTCGGAAAGTTCTCCCGCGATTAAATCCGCTTTAGCCCATTTTAATTGGTTTTCTTCATATGAAATTAACCAGGAACTTTCGGGAGCGATAAATAAACCGTCCGCTCTGGTCTCGATACCTCCCATGCTTTCTTTATAGGCATCGCTAAGCCGGGCTGCATCAAAAGTGGCATCAACATAACCAAACATCCTGCCGTAAACCTTTTTTACACCGTCGATGCCTGCTGCCCGGGCAGATAGTTCCTCACTGATACCCTGCTTGGAAGTTAAGGTAATATCGGGGGTATAGGGCTTATTGGTTTTAAGGCCTGCATGCATAAAATCGACAAATACATTGAACCCCATAAACATGATAATGCTTATAGCAATGGAACACGACATCCAAAAAAGCGTTTTCTTTTTCATAATGGCATTGTTTACCCCCAGCGCAATTTCCACCGGAAACATTTTGGTTAGCAAACCCTGTTTTTTGTTCTTTGATACCTTTATATCATTGCTGCCAGTCACGGCGTTAACCGGTGAAACCTGGGCCGCTTTTTTCGCAGGCAGTAAAGAGGCTATAAAAACCGTCATAAAGCCAATCACAATTCCTGCGATTATACCTATGGTGCTGATATAAAAAAGCTGAATATCCCCGAAAAGACTAGTGTTATAAAACTTGAGCAGTGCACAGCAGACGAAGGTTATTATCATCCCTAGCAGCACTCCAAAAGGGATTGCCTTTAAGGTTATGGTAAGTCCTTCTCTTTTTACGATTTTTTTGATCTGAACCGGTGACGCGCCGATACACCTCAAAAGCCCGAAATGCCGAACTCTCTCCATAACTGAGATGTTAAAGGTGTTGTAAATCATAACTACCCCGGCCAGGAGGACGATGAAAAATAAAATTCCTCCTATCTGATAGATACCGACCGCGGCTTTATAGTCACTTTGCCCGATAACGGCCAGCAAGCGATCATTACGTCCGATTCTGTCTTCAGGAATATTTAAACTGGTCTGTATTTGCTGCCGCGCTTTGATCATGTCGGCTTCGCTTTTGAATTCAATTAGATAAACGTTTTGCTTCGCAGGCAGTAATTCCGCGTCAGTCATAGATAGAAATACTCCGGGTATGCCCTTGGCCTTCATATTTCCCAAGTCATTATATATACCGCTTACTGTAAATTCCCGCCTGGTTCCGTTGGCCACCGCAATACTAACGGTGTCACCTACCTTTACATTCAGCTGAATACTTTCGGCCGCCCACTTTTCAAGCATGATTTCATTTTGACCCGTCGGATATTTGCCCTGAATAACCTCGATGTTTAAGTTTTCGGTAAAATTCTCGTCAAGTGCTCCGAGTGCGCATGTCATACCATTAATATTCGCCTCGCCCAGCGTTTTCCATCGACCGGTATTTTTAACATCGATTCGGCCGCTGATAGCCTGCATTTCTTCATCAGTCGCATCTTTTACCGCAATATGATAATTTCCATAGTCATGGATGACCTGAATCTTTTCAAACTGCAAAAGCGCATCCAGCATGGAAAAAACACCCGTAATAAGGGCAACCGATATGACAATGCTCAGAATGGTCAGGCGAGTTTTCTTTTTATGGGCGGCCAGATATTGGGGGGCGAGGGCAAGATAATCTTTCATTGCACGGCACCTCCCAGCTCAGTTACGATACCGTCCTCCACATTCAATACCCGGTCGGCAAATGATGCATAATTATGATTATGGGTGATCATAATTAAAGTCTGATTATACCTATCAACCGATAGCTTTAAGAGATTGATGACATCTTTGCTGTTTTTACTATCCAGGTTTCCAGTGGGCTCGTCAGCCAGAATAATTGCCGGCCGAGCTGAAAGCGCCCGCCCAATAGCAACCCTCTGCTGCTGCCCGCCCGAAAGCTGGTTAGGCAGATGATGCTTCCTGTCTGCCAAGCCCAAAATGTCAACTATTTCATCAATATACTGCTGGTCCGGCTTCTTATAGTCGAGCAGGAGCGGAAGAGTAATGTTTTCCTCAACATTTAATTCAGGCACCAGATTGTAAGCCTGAAATATAAAGCCTATGTTGCGTCTGCGAAAGACCGACAGTTCCTCTTCATTCATCGTGAAAATGTCCCGGCCGTCAATAAACACATTTCCGGAGGTTGGAAAATCCAATGCTCCCAGCATATTGAGAAGCGTACTTTTTCCCGAACCTGACGGCCCTACGATGGAAACAAATTCTCCTTTGGCAACGGAAAATGTCACTTCCTTTAACGCTTCTACCTTGGTTTCACCTATTCCATATGTTTTACTGAGATTCGTGGTTGTTAATATCTCCAACATATCCACCTCACTTTTTACTTCAATGAGATGATATCACTCTAACCTTACTGGCAAATGAATCGTAGCTTACAGATTTGTAAGCTTGGGAAAAACCAAATGGAAAGTGGTACCTTTTCTCAATTCACTCTCAACCATGATTGAGCCTCCATGCTTTTCTACAATGGATTTAGAGAGGGTAAGGCCTATACCGATGCCCTGCTTATCCTTTGAGAAACGGCTTCTATAAAATCTTTTAAAAACAGAATGGATATCCTCGGGGTGGATACCTAGACCGTTGTCTTCAATCGTAATTCTGGTTACAACCGGCGTTTCATCGCACTTAATATTAATTGCATCACCAGAATTCGTATGATCCAAGGCGTTCTTGAGAATGTTGCTGACAGCTTCTAATAACCATTCCTCATCGCAATTTAGAATAATATCGTTATCGCCGTCCAGAGTAATCGATTTGTGTTCCGTTTCGGCGCGGGTAAGAAATCTGCTGATCGTGCTTGCGAGAAAAACTTTGAGATTATGATTTCTTTTCTCCAGTTCAATCGCTCCAGCGTCCAGTTTGGCCAGCTTTAGCAGATTTTGAATCAGATCCTCCATCCGGTTCAATTCCTTGCCGCTTTTCTGGGTGAAGCTGCCCACCACTTCATTGCCGGTGTTTTCATCTTGTATTATTTCATTGTACATTTGCAGCGCAGCCAGGGGAGTTTTTAGCTGATGCGATATATCGGCAATGGTATCTCTTAGAAACTCTTTATGCTGCTTTTCTTTGGCTATATGCGTGGTCAACGAGGTCGCCATTACATTGATGGAGGAAAAAAGCTGGGATAAACTGCCTTCGTCATTGTCATTTAAGCGTACGCTATGACTGCCGTTCATAAAATTCAAAACATCGCTATTGGCCTTCTCAAGCTTTTGGTCCTGGCGGACAGAAAAAATTAATAATACTACAATAATTGCCGATGCAAATAGCAAGGAAAGCACCAAGGCCAACAATGCGTACTTTTGATAAAAGCTTTTAACTTCGGGGAGGAGGGTATTATTTAGGCTAGCGTCATATCCGGAGGCCATCAGAAGTGCCTGTCCCGCCGTCAAATCTGCGGCTGTCTTTTCACCAGTAAAAGCAGCTGTAATTTGTGACTTGCCTAAATCATTCCTTAGTAAGTATCCCGCCACGGCGTAATCATGGGCAATCATCTCTTCTTTATAGTCGTCGGCAATGATAGCAACCGCTGCCTGTCCCGCCATAATGCAGCCTAGAAGAATGATTATTATAGTAACAAAGAGTTTTTTCACATCCTTAATGGCAAAAATATTCATAACGAGACCTCACTTAATAACGTTCCATTTATAACCCAGTCTCCGCATAGTTAAGAGAAATGCTGGGTTTTCCGGGTCATCTTCAATTTTGCTTCTGAGTCTGCTCACATATACGGACAGGGTATTGTCATCAACAAAGCTGCCGCTGCCGTCCCAAAGTTTGTTAAGGATCACTTCTCTGGTTAAAACGCTATCAGGGTTCTGCATAAACATACACAACAGCCGGTATTCGGCAGTAGTAAGCTCTATTTCATGATTATCCTTCAACACCCGGCTTTCCGGCAGCTTGACTGTAATATGGTTTGATTTAAGCTCGGTTTGTTCCGGGCCGGATAATTTAGCACGGCGGAGCAAGGCGTTGATGCGTGATATAAGTTCGTTCAACTTGAAAGGTTTGGTGATATAGTCATCCCCGCCGATATCAAGGCCCATGACAACATTTACTTCCTCATCAGAAGCGGTTAAAAAAATGATGGGTACGGTAGACGATTGTCGTACTTTCTTACAGATTTCAAAACCGCGGCCATCAGGCAAGGTCAAATCAAGAATCAGTAAATCATGATTTTTGTTCTGAACCATCGAAAATGCTTCGTTTACAGTTCGGGCTATATCAATATCAAACCCATTCTTGCGCAGGGAAAATTCAAGTCCGTCAATCAAACTTAAATCATCTTCAACCAGCAGGATACGATTCATTCTCATCACCTCTATTTGAATGTTTTCACGCCAACCGTTGGGACTAACTTCTATTAACTTACCACATACCTGCAAGTAAAAGAACAATCCTGCCACGATGGCAGACATAGGAATATAGACCCTTTCTATATTATATTCCTCCATTTTAATAGGGTTAAGGTACAATCTTGAAATCCACAAAGCAATAGACAACAAGAGCAATAATCGCGATAGTCAAAATGGTGCTTAAAACACCTTTCAGAAGCGATTTCAGCATATCTTTTTTCCACCTCCTGGAGAGTTTATTTACCGCCTCTGCTTCTTTACAATTCTGTCCTACATTGTTTATGGGTAATGCATCATCCATTGTTTGCAGTTCAGCCTTGCAGCTATCACAATCAGCGAGGTGTTCTTCAATCATTGCTTTGCTATCATTACTACAAACCCCGTCGTGATACAATGGCAGTAAATCTTTTATAATCTCACAAGATATTTTCATTTCATTGCCTCCTGTAATTGTTTTTTGGCCCGATAAAAAATTAGCCTTGCCCAACTGTCGGTTTTTCCGAACAACGCACCAATTTGCGAAAATGGCAGTTCGCCAAATACCCGCAAAGCAAACACTTCCTTATTCGGCTCGTGAAGATTGTGAAGCAAAACGTGTAATCGTTGTGCTGCTTCTTTATCAAGATAGCTGGTTTCTAAATCAGATGTTATGTCGGAAAAATCCATATCTATCCCCGGAACAAATCGCTTTTGTTTTTGTGAAAGCGAAAAATAGGTATTTTTAGCAATCTGACAAAGCCATACATACAGTTTGCAGGTTCCATTGAACTGATCTATATGCCGCATTGCTTTGAAAAAAGTTTCTTGTGTGACTTCTTCCGCAATGGCCTCGTCACGACTAAGGGATAGTACGTATTTATATACATCAGAAAAGTATTCTGTATATATTTCCTCGAAGTCGGTCACTCTCTCACCTCCTATTTATAAGACTTAGCTTGCGTGAAAGCGTTTCAAGTTTTTTTATTTTAGAACCAAACTACTACAGGGGATAATTTTATTTTTCAAAAGCCCAAAGTATCTTGACACGATTGAATAATACTTTGCTTTTGACGAATATTATTTCGTATGCTACCATAAAACTAACAAAAGGAGTTGCCGCTTTTTGCACGGCGGTTAGTCCTAAAAATAGTTGTGACCGCCTTGTACAAGGCGGTCGTTTTACTTATGCATTAAGCACAAGGTAATAACTGCAACAATTACGAGGCAGAAACTAAGTAGTTCTGACCAGGTAATCATACACATCACCTCCCCCCAAGGGAAAGTGACCAACCGCCAACGGCAACTCCCAAAACAATTTTACCATATATTACTAACCAAAGAACATATGTTCTGAAGTTGGTATTCATACTGTTTGTTGCTCGGAAAACAATTGCATTAAGATAACGCTGTCGTTTCGTGCGTAGGCAATAACAAAACTATTGGTTAACAGTAAAGTAATGAAAGACGATCAGGTAGTTCGATCCCGTTATTTTATGGAAACTAGTGGTATAATCTAAACAATAAATGCCAGTTATGCAGCGAGGAATTCATTAATGGAGCGAACCTATGACATTTCCTGTATTGTCCACAAAACTTCATAAGCCGCAGCTGCCTGACAGCGTGATTGCAAGAGAGTCACTACTCAAGGACTGCGACTGGGCAAGTGTGATTCTGGTATCAGCCCAGGCTGGTTCAGGAAAATCGACGGCAGTAAGTGCCTGGCTTTCGGAACAAAGCAAAGCGTACTGTTGGTACTCACTCGATGATTGGGACAACGACTTGATGCAATTTTTTACTTGCCTGATTGCTGGAATAAAGACTATTGATGCACTTGCATCAGAAGCGCTTGAGCAGCTCTTCGACGCTTTTCAATCTATCGGCTTTGAGGGGTTTCTAAGAGCAGTGATCAATCAGCTCCATGCTATTAAATTTCCATATATTATGGTCTTTGACGATTATCACATTATTAGAAATGATCAGATCAATCAAGTGCTGAGGACGATACTTGACCACTTTCCACCATTGATGCAGTTAGTATTGATCACTCGGGAAGATCCTCCCTTTCCGCTGGCAAAAATGAGGGCAGCTAAGAAACTGATCGAACTCAGAACTGCACAGCTCAGATTTACGGAGGAAGAGGTTAGGGTATTTTTTTCGCAGCAATTTCATATTTCCCTGGAAAAAGAACAAATACAGCTCCTCATTACCCGGACAGAGGGATGGATTGCGGGTTTGCAGATGACAGCGCTCTCTATGCAGGGAATAGATGATATAGGTGGTTTTGTCGAGGCATTATCAGGCAGTCATTATTATATTATGGACTATCTGATGGAAGAGGTCCTGGAGCGTCAGACGCCTGAAATTAAGGACTTTCTTCTTAAGACATCCATGTTGGAATTTTTCTCGGATGATCTCTGTGATGCCGTGGCAGGGCTCGAAACAGGCAACTCGAATACCATTATAGAGAGACTGGTAAAGACAAACAGCTTTATTATTTCCACTGAGTTGTCTCATAAGTGGTTCAGGTATCATCATCTATTTAGAGATCTTCTGAAAAAACGACTGGAGCAACAATCAAAGCAGGCCTTGGAATCACTCCATCATCGAGCCGGCCTTTGGTTCAAAATAAATGGATTCGGGCAGCAGGCTATTCATCACTTGTTTGAGGCAAAAGCCCTGGAGGAAGCAGCGGCACTTATTGAATGTAAATGGGCTGAAATGGACATGCAGCTGCAATCGGCATCCTGGCTTGAAATGGCCCAGCGGCTGCCAGCAACTATTCTGGAAAGAAGTCCCGTACTTACGATGGGATATGGTTGGGCACTGCTTGATAAGGGTGATGTGGAAGGTTGCGGACAGTGGTTTGACAAGGCTCTAAGATTGTACAACCTCGTTCAAACGGATGAACGTTTGAAAGACATTATAATAAATGACAAAGCCGAGTTTGATTTATTGCCGGTCACTATTGCTTCCGCACGTGCGTATATTGCAGCAGCGATAGGGGATGTTGCTGGTGTTTTCACGTATACGCGCTATGCGCTGGAGCGGATCCCGAGTGATCAATATATCAAGCGTGTCGTTGTGGACATGCTGCTGGGATTTGCCCACTGGGAAAATGGTGATCTGCACGAGGCGGAATCGGTGATAGTACGTTCGTTGAATGATATTAAAAGAGCAGCGAACCCACTCATCGAGAATTCTCATTATATGGTGCTGGGGGAGCTGTATATCCAGCAGGGTGACTTGGGTAAGGCCAAAGCAATGTTTGAACAGACGATTTCAAGATTAACCAAAGAGAATCTGGTCACAATCATACAGCCCAGCCTGTACTTGGGTTTAGCCAAAATAGCCTTCCTGCAAGGTGAAAACAGGCAAGCTTATGCACTGCTTGAGGAAAGTAAGACCCACGGTCAGCGATATGCGCTGATGGATTGGAAATATAAATACTATCTGCTGCTGGCGCGGATCTATAGTAATGAGGGACTCTATGATCTGGCACTCAGCTGCATCAATGAAAGTAAGACATATCACTATGTTAATCCAATTCCTGAAGATATTAGCATCGACGCCGTAGAAAAGCAGATTGAAGCCGCAGCGGCACAACAGCACACTGGTCAGCTTTTGGGCATTAAGGATGAAAATGAACGAGTATTTGAAAAAGAACACGTTAACCAATTACTTTCGGAGCCCCTTACAGTAAGAGAGCTTGAAGTGCTCGCCTTGATTGCGTCTGGATTATCCAACCAAGAGATTTGTGATACGCTCTTTTTGGCCTTAAGCACTGTGAAAGGCTACATTCAAAACATCTTTGGAAAATTAGAAGTCAAACGTCGTACCCAGGCTGCGGCGAAAGCAAAAGAACTGGGACTGGTATAGGGCTTTGCCTGCCCAGGGGCAAACCCTACTTAATTAAACCAAATACCCTACTTTAGAAGGTGCACAGACCTCTTCGTTTTTAGCATGCTTATAATAAATAAGCAACTGCAGCGAGGAGGTTTCTTTATGGCTATATTGATTAAGGGGGATGAAAATGAAATGATTCCAAACAAAAAGACCGCAAGATTGGCGGGATTATTATGGCTTATGATGTGTGTATTTGGTCCCATTGCTCAGATTATTCGTGATAAATTATTCGTAACTGGTGACATGGCCGCCACGGCTCATAATATTATGGCCAATGAATTCTTATTCCGCCTGGGTTTTGTCAGCGATTTAATTATGATGATACTTTTTGTGTTTCTGCCTTTTGCCTTATACAAGCTGCTTAGTACAGTCAATAAAAATCAGGCCATGATCATGGTTATCTTGGCTGTAATCGGCACCTCTATAAACATGACTAATCTCTTAAATGAATTCGAATCTTTGCAGCTGTTAAGCGGTGCAGAATATTTAAGTGTCTTTACTATCAGTCAGCTGCAGGCTCAGGCAATGCTAGCCTATGATTTATATTTGCATGGCTATGAAATTGCTAATATATTCTTTGCTCTATGGCTTGTTCCTCTGGGCTTTTTAGTTTACAAGTCAGAATTTCTGCCAAGATTTCTCGGTATATTGCTGGTGGTTGGCGGTTGCAGCCTGCTTCTGAATGTTTTTGTGCATTTTCTGTTCCCCAGCTACCCAATTGTAAATACGATTCTTTTAATACCCCAAACGATCGCAGAATTTTTATCCATGGGGTGGCTATTGGTTAGAGGAATTAAGGCGGACATTGCTTGAAAAGTTATGCGACTAATTCCTTATCGTCCTTAACCCCTTTGATCATAAGCCACAAGAGTAATAACAATTCACCCCAAAACGTAAACGGGGTAAATGTAACATTAAAATTGGGGAAAAGATAAAATGTAAAAAAATCTATCAGATAGCCCAAACCTGCAATTATCAACAAGATGCCCAGAATTCTGGGAATGAAACCCGACTTGATAACTAAATAACCAAGAGGGAATAACCAAAGACCAAAAAATATGGAAGCAATAACAATTCCATGTTTGCACAGATCCAGAAACAACATCGCCAGAGCTTGCAGCTGTTCTGTTCCAAATACCCGCAAATAGTCAGCACCGTTCAAAACCAGTAACGCAGCAAATTGATTGAGACTATTGATGCACGTAATAGCACTACCGACCAAAACAAATGAAACCATCAGCAAAGCATAGTTTTTGTTTACAGATTTAAATAACACATATAAAGTAAGTGCCAACAAAATCCAACATGTTGTCATGATTAGATCGCTCACAAAGCCTATACGGAAAAGACACCCAGAAGACATGATATTATGGGCTGTTGCTGAGGCATCTCCAGGCACAATAAGACTCTTACGCACAAAGTTATCTGCGAAGAAAGCAGTTATTGCGACAATTAAATACAGGAATCCTGCGACTCTTGCGGTCCTTTTGTTGGTGTTCATTTTTTTTCCCTCCTTTTGTACTCTTACTTTTAATTCAATTAATTCCTATATTCAGCCGGTGACATTCCGGTCTTATTTTTAAATAATTTTGAAAAGTGCTGTGGATACTCAAATCCTAATTCACTAGCAATTATATTCACAGGTTTGTCAGTTCCAAGGAGCAAAGTTTTAGCCTTTTCAATCAAATGAAGATGAATATGTTCCAGAGTATTTTTGCCTGTTTCCTTTTTTAAAACGTCACTTAGATAATTAGGGGAATAACCCATTGTCTGAGCACAGTACTTAACACTTGGTAATCCGAGTAATTCTAATTTATCTGAATTAAAATAGCCTTTTAAAAATTCTTCAAACCTGATAATAACCTTTCTATTTACTTTGGTTCTGGTAATAAATTGGCGGCTATAAAATCGTTTGCAGTAGTTTAAAAACAGCTCTAACTGTGAAATAATCAAATCCTGGCTAAATGCATCCATATTTTGGCTAAACTCATTCTTAATTTCATATACTATATCCGTAATTTTTTGCTTTTCCTGATCCGACAAGTGAAGTGCCTCATTATGATTGTAGGTAAAAAATGTGTAATCATTCATTTTTTGGCTTAGTGAACTTTTATATATCAGGTCAGGGTGAAAACAGAGATTCCACCCAATAGATTCTGGTTCTTCAGGTTGATCTTCTTCAATATAAACAGCTTGCTCAGGTGCCAAAAATACCAGACTTCCCTCTTGAAAATCATAATACTGCCGGCCGTATTTGGTTTTGCAGCTGGGCCCGTCTTTTAAGTTGATGGAATAAAAGCTGGTGATAATGTGCAGATGAGCGGTTGATATTACTGGTTTTGTTTTAGAATAATCAATCAGTGATATAAGCGGGTGTTTAGGCTTTTCATATCCAATAAGCTCATGTAACTGTGAGATGGATTCAATTTTAATAACTTTGTCCATATGTTTTCGCCTCCTTCTACAAGTTCAGGCTCTAAAATAAAATGATTTCTTGAAATTATGAATACCAATTACCATAAATTTCGCCGTCCATTTATTTAATGATGCTACAAGAACGGGAAAATTAAAATAAACATATTACTGATTCTCTAATATATTTTACTGACATATATTAATGAACTTGACTCTGACACAACGAAATACCCTACTTTAGAAGGTACACAGACCTCCTGGTTTTTGGCATGCTTATAATGATCCTGTACCAACTTGGGTCATTTATGGTGGGATCGGAAATAACGCTTCACTATATGTTTTTCTCCGGGGTGGAAATTCTCGGAAATGCCGTGATTTTGATGCTTGCACTTCGTTGGAAGCAGATGTTTTAGGTGGTGAAACATGTTATACGAGATCATCATTAAAGGATATATTCGTGAGGCCTGGTTTGAAGAGCTTACAATCGTTAAGCAGCCCGATTTCACCACGAAGCTTATCGGAAATATCACTGATCAATCGGCTTTATATGGAGTGCTGCGAACAATAAATGATTTGGGGATTGAGCTGATATCAGTCAATCGCCTGGATGAGGAGGGGTAAAATTGTGAATTCAATCAGAAAAGCCACAACAATTGCAGGAGTATTATTTATAATTGGTATATTGTATCAAACCAAACTGGTTCCTCGATGGTTATCGGGTTGGGGTTTTATTGGAAGCACATTCACCATATCAGCAAGCCTGCTGGTAATGTTCAATCAGATCGGGATTATAACGCCGATCTACATTGTTTTAAGTCTTCCCATGGCCTTGTTAGAAATGGTTTTGGCGATATGGCTGATCGTTAAAGGATTCAATCACAGTATAGATATCACAAAAGTTAATTGACATGAATGGGCACCTCCGCAGGTGTACAAGAGCTCTGTCTCTTTTTCATTTTTAAGTTAATTGCATTTTGAGGGCATTTGCTGGTGCACTGCAAACACTGCAGGCAGCGGCTAAACTCAATGCTTTGCACAGTATTGTCTGACATTTGAATTGAACTGGAAGGGCAGCTAGAAGCACAGATTCCACAATTTATACAGCTGTCCGGATCGAGAGCCCATTTGAATAGGGAGTATTTACTTATTATTTTAAATATTGCCCCCCAGGGGCATAAATGACTGCACCAGAAGGAGGAAACGAAGATACTCGATACGAGAACGCCCGAGAAGGTGATCATAGTAAACAGGGGAAGCCGTTTTCCGTTTAATAACGAAAAGATTAATAAGCCCACTAACAAAGTGAAACAAATTATTATAAAAAATCGATGACGCATAAATTTAGGAATAGTTCTCTTCTTTATCCGCAATAGTTTATATAGCCTGTCAACAAAACCGTTCATCGTATTTACCGGGCAGCACCACCCGCAATAGACTCGCCCAATTAGTAAACTGGTGAAAAAGCCGGTAATCAGAATAAATAACCACGCTTTTAATTTTCCTGTCAGCAATAAAATGAAGAAAACGAATAGAAAAAACCACTGAACAGCTGAATTAAGGTTCAGTATGGTTGCTTTTTTATCTTTCAACCTTTTACTTTTAGAAATGTCCTTAAGAGGCTTATTAAAAGCATCAATCTTCTTAACAGATTTTAAGTATAAAAGAGCGCTCATAAAAATAGGGAACGCCATTGTAACACCAAACATGGCAGCATCTCCAGAATTATAAGCAGCACTGACATTTTGATAACGTAAGATGAATGCAGCAGCAGCACTGCCAATAAACAAAATCAAGCCCAGTATATACATGGCTAAGTTGAAAGCCTTAAGGGTTAAGAGGGACTTTCTCACCATATATGGCTCTGCTGATTTATCGTTATCTGCTATGTTGGTAAAGATAACAGCTGAAAAGAGTATATAAAAAAGAAATACCAGGGAGGCACCGGACAGCGATCCAATTATTGCTTTGACCCGCCAATCGCTCAGATTTAATGCAATATAGCTGAAATCATTGGTTGCTAATAATGACATAAAAATAGAAGTGCCAATTGTTTCGAACGATAGGAGAGAGAAGCAGTGGACTTTTAATGCAGATGAGAAAGTCGATGTTTCATTCAATAATCTCTTAATCCAGAATAAATTAAGCAAGAAATATGAGAAAAACATAATGATCGTCACAGGAGATAATAGGCAGTGATAGTATTCCTGCAATGATATAATTCTAAGCCTATATATCATCCACCCTCCCCAAATCAAAGGACCGATAAAATACATGTAGAAATATAAAATGACCAATTTACCTAGCATGTTCCTGGTTTTCATAAACTGCCTCCTCCTAAATAATTGAACTAAAGTTCATTATATTGAAATAATATTATGTGTCTATATTTTTGTCAATAATAAATTGAACAAAAGTTCAATAAGTGTTTAACTTTCAATTTTATCGTGGTAAAATAGAAAGGGAATCTCTGGTAGGAGTTGATTGTATGGTGAAACATGTATCTCAGGAAAAGCGAAGGATGGAAACCAAGAAAAAGATAGCAACTGCAGCTATGCTGCTATTTTCAACCAAAGGCTATTATAAAACCAACTCGAAGGAAATCGCAAAAAACGCGGGCGTTTCCATTGGTAGTTTCTACACCTATTTCGAGGATAAAAGGGCCTTGCTGCTAGACATATTAAACACCTATATACAGGAAGCCCTGCCCATAACACTCGAAGCAGACCATTCGAGTTCCATTTATTCCGACGATAGAAAAGTTATTCTTAAAAACTTGATAGAGAACAGCTTTGAATCTCATCACTTCACACTGGGATTTTATCAGCAAGTAACTATGCTGAGCATGGTTGATGAAGAAATCGGGACGGTGTTCAAGGAGTATAAGGATAGAATTCTATTGCGGATCAAGGAAGTTCTATTGAGCTGCGAGCCGAATTTATCAGATGATCACCTGGAAGCAGCAAGTATAATCGTGTACTCGGCTATCGAAGGGTCAATACACTCTGTAAAATTTTCCGAACATGATATTGATGCGAGCTTATTAATAAATGAATTAGTACGATTTATTGACTCCTATCTTTCAGCGCTGCAAGCAACTGAGTGACCTTATTGAATATAGTCAGGATAACGGGCTGGTGCAGCACGTAAAAGGGCATTACAGCCTCATTGGCGTACTGCAGAAATTGATTGCTAAATGCAATAACCTGAATTTAATTGACAGCTATCTTCTATGCAGATTATTATTAACTAGGTTAACTAATTATTTAGAAATAGTTGCCTTTTTTTTTGCAAAATATGAGATTGGGAGGTGTTATCCAATCAATATACCCGAGAGTAATGAATTGGAAAATAATATGGCTTTGATTCAGCTCACCAGGCTTATGGTTGATATGGTCCGTCATTTGTCCAGAGAGGCTGGGAAAAAGCTCTCCGGAGACATAACTTTGGGGCAGTTTTTATTTCTGCGAACAATAGATGCCGGTATCAATAAAGTCAGCAATCTGGCAGAAAAGATGCGCATAACCCCTGCTGCTGCTTCCAAGATGGCAGACAGCCTGGTTGAGGCTGATTTACTGGACAGGGTTCGGTCTGAAGATGACAAGCGCATATATACCTTGACGCTGACTTCGTATGGAAAGGATTTGCTTCGTCAAAATATAGTCAGGCTTAAAGATGTTATGGATAAGAGTTTTGAAATACTATCTGAGGAGGAAATCAATGATCTTCTTCGCATCTTTACCAAAGTCCTCTCACAGTATGATTTAATGGATTCGGCCAAGCCTGTTGGCAAAGGGAAGGGATAACGAATGGCTTCTCACGACATAGCTTCGGAACAAAATGATATCAAATGGGTAATTCCAACCCTGGTAACGGTTATCGGCGGGTTTATGTCGATACTGGATTCCAGTATTGTGAATGTTGCCATATCAACCCTGATGAACGATTTTCACACGACTTTGTCCCGAATTCAGTGGGTATCGACAATTTATATGCTGACTCTGGGAGTCATAGTCCCTACATCGGGCTGGCTGGGCGACAAGCTCGGCTACAAAAAACTCTATATTTACTCACTGATTGTGTTTACTGCCGGCTCGGCCCTCTGTGCAATTGCTACATCAGAGAATTTTCTGATTATAGCCAGGATTGTTCAAGCCCTGGGCGGCGGAATGATTATGCCTACGATGATGACCATGGTGTTCTCACTGGTACCAAAAAGTAAGTTTGGTCAGGCTTCAGGTCTGGTGGGAGTGACGATGATGGTTGCACCGGCTGTAGGTCCGACCCTGGGCGGATATTTGGTGGAATACGTGGGCTGGCGATGGATATTTACCATCAACATACCCGTAGGGATTGTGGCAGTATTCCTGGCCTTTCTGATATTACCGGAAATACCGTCCCATCGCGAGGCAGGTAAATTCGACATTCTTGGTTTTATTTCTTCTTCTGCCGGATTGTTCTGCCTGTTGCTGGCTTTGACCCAGGGTCAGGATTGGGGTTGGACCTCACTGCCGATCGTGCTGCTCTTATGGGTGAGCTTTGGGCTTATGGGAATTTTCGTTTACCACGAGTTGACTACGTCCAATCCTTTGCTGGATTTGCGCATATTTAAAATTACTGTTTTTTCAATGGGCAATGTTCTTATGGCGGTCATGAATATCGTAATGTTCAGTGCACTGTTTTATGTACCGTTTTTCCTTCAAGTAATCCGAGGGATGGGAGCGCTGCAAGTTGGTATTTTAATGTTGCCCCCAGCGCTGGTTTCAGCCGTAATGATGCCGATTTCCGGATTGCTTTTTGACAGGATAGGGCCGAAAGTACCGGTAACGATTGGTACCATTGTGACGACTGTAGCCGTTTATCTATTTTCTCATATCGATGTGACTACACCTCTGCGGACGATTGTTATATGGAATTGCCTGCGCCAAGCCGGGATGAGTCTGTCGATGATGCCGATACAAAGTGCGGCTATGACGGCGCTTCCACCAGAAATGGTAAGCCGCGGTTCGGCAATCAACAACATTATCAGCCGGGTTGCTGCCTCTTTTGGTCTGGCGATCCTCACCCTGTTTGTGACCGATCGCATAGACATGCATTCGGCGTACATAAGCTGGAATGTTTCCGGACAGGCCCTTAATCAACTGTTGGCGCAAGGAATTGCAGGGCAACAGAATATTGGCAAGCTACTGGGAGGGTTAATCTATCAGATATCCTTTGTGAAGGCAATCAATGAAATGTTCCTGCTTTCAGCGATGTTGAGCCTGACCCTTATACTTCCCAGTCTCTGGTTTAAAAAAGCACAGACCCAGAGCCGATCCGTGCCGGGTGGTTCCACATCGGAATAAAAGCGGCAGCATTAAAATATGGAGGAGAGTTATGGAAAACAAGAATAAGATATTGATTACATTATTTGCAATCATAATCATTATAGCGGGAGCAATTACTTTATATTACTGGGACCAGGGAAGAAAATATGTTAAAACCGATGATGCCAGAATTGAAGCCAATACTGTCACCGTATCTCCGTTGATATCAGGCAGAATAACATCCCTCAAGGTTCAGGAAGGAGATACAGTTAATGCCGATGATACCCTGGGCTGGCAGGAAACCGGCACCATGTCAACATCAGCTGGGATCAATATCAGTACCCTTAATCCGGTTGGCAGTGTAGTCGTAAGCAAATCCGAAATTATTGCCCCGATATCAGGCCAAATTATTAAATTGGCAGCCGAACCCGGGCAGATTGTCAGCCCGGGCCAGTCCCTGGCGGTAATTGCCGATACCCAGGATCTATATATTTCTGCCAATATCGAAGAAACTTCCATTGGTAAAGTTAAACCGGGTCAAGATGTGGAAATTACCATAGATACGCTGAATAATAAAAAAGTCATGGGTAAAGTTGAGGAGATCGGCAAAGCAACCATTTCCACTTTTTCAGTAATATCGACCCAGAGCTCCAACGGCAGCTTTACCAAAGTTGTACAGCTGGTTCCGGTTAAGATTCGTTTTCCGGGGATAGATAATCTGAATCTGCTTCCCGGTGAGAGTGTAGAAATCAAGATTCATGTTTTAGGGCAATAGGAGAGGGGGATAAATAAATGTCAGAACAAAACAACCAGCCAGAGGCCAGAATATCGCTCAAAAAACTTCTCCCGATCCTTGGAGTAGTTGTAGTGCTGGGGGCAGCGCTCCTGGTGTACACCTTAATGTCCGGATCGCCAATATCGGCAGCCAATCCTGGCACCATCAAAACCGGTCACCCAACCAGTCAGGATCTGGCCGGGACCTTGGACATAACTGGGGTTCTGGATTCCAACGGCAAAGCCAATATATCTTCCCAGGTATCCGGGCTGGTGGCTCAGGTTATGGTCAAGGAAGGAAGCAAGGTAAAACAGGGTGATGCCCTGGCATGCCTGGACAAAAAAGATGTTCAGATTCAACTGCAACAATCCCAAATTAGCCTGCAAAAAGCCCAATATGCTGCCGATCAGGCGAAGATTTCCTATGACAAGGCAGAGACGGACTACGAACGCAGCCTGGTGTTGTTTCAGGCCCAGGCCATTTCTCAAAGTGCTCTGGAGCAATCGAAGCAGAACCGGGATTTGAACCAATCCCAATACGACACAGCCTTGAAAACCGGAGTTCCTGCCGCCCAGGAAACTTTAAATCAAGCCCAGTTGGTTATGAACAAGACAGATCTTATCAGTCCGATTGATGGAACCGTGGCTACCTGCAGCATTAATGCCGGTGATTATATTAATGCCAATACGAGCGGTCCGGTGATCACCATAGTTGCCAATGATCAGATCACCTTAGCTGCCAATGTAAATGAAAAGGCTATTAATTGGCTCAATCCCGGACAAAAAGCAGATGTGCATATGGATAATCTGCCGGGGATAAAGGCAGACGGAGAAATAAGCTATATTAGTGCGGAATCCATGCCTACCGGGCAGCTTTTTCCTGTGAAAATAGCCCTGCAGAATCCCGATGGTCAGCTTAAACCAGGCATGACCGCCAGTGCTAGTATCCATATTACGAAAACGAGTCCGGTTACAGTCCCTAAGACCGCTATTTTCCGGCGTGATGGGCAAACCTGTGTTTTTGTCGTTAAGGAAAATAAAGCGGTCCAAACCAAAATCCTGGTAGGTTTGCAGGGAGATGAATATGTGGCGGTGGATCAAGGATTAACCACCAATGATCTAATTGTTACCGAGGGAACTGATGCTGTCATCGATGGAATGACTTTGCCCAATCAGTCCTGAAGCAGCAGCGAAGGAAAATATCGGATAATACCATAGTTAAACCAAGGTTAGATGAAATTATTGCTACCTTCCTGGCTAGATACGGTAATGCATAATAAGTATCTCAGGGATCGACGGACTATTTGAACCGCTCTATAGGTAAAGTGTCTTCCTTCCAGTATGAATCATACTACCGAAATCCCGCCTTCGGTACAGATTGTACATAAGCCTTGCTTTGCTTTTGACGAATATTCTTGCGTATGCTACTATAAAAATAATAAATAGGAGTTGCCGCTTTTGGTGTGGCGGTAGGTCCTACAATACAGGTAGACCGCCTTAACCGGCGGTCTTGTTATTTCTTATGTTTCAAACACAAGGAAACAACCCCTACAATTAATAAGCTGAAACTTAAAAGTTCCGGCCAACTAACCATAGGCATCACCTCCCTTCATAGGGAAGTGACCAACCGCCAAGCGGCAACTCCGGTAATTATTTTACCATATTTTATCACTCTAAGGAACATGTGTTCTGTGACTAATATTTTTTCATAGCGATTTAGTATTGAACGAAACAGCAATAAAACATATCTCCCGAACAAATCCATCACCATACTCGATCCTTCCGCAGGCGTATGGATATTATGGGAATTAGTAGTATAATGTAACGGTGAGTAGTAGGCACTTCCAAAGGATGGGGAAGTGCTCTATGAAGATCAAAAAGGCCGCTTTGAAGGTCTCTGCCCATATCTCTATAAATGCTTTTATGAAACCAAAAAATTCAGGCAGATTTATCCCGGTTTTGATTTCGTCCTGACTATAATCACTTTAAAAAGGGAGTATTTTAGTTTATGAGTTATGAAAATATGAAAAAAGTGCCGCCATCTATTGATAAATGGCTCAAAGAAGCAAAAAGTGATTCAGCTGCTTTACAGGAAGGAATGTTTTTAGTCCATAATGGCGTTGTGCGCCAAACCCCCAAAGTCAAGGTCCGCCAAGGATTTGATGACGGTTCTTTGGTCAAAGGAATGGAATTTACTTATAATGAAGCAAAGGTTGATGTGGCAATTGCTGAAACTTATAAAATGGACGGTATATTCCATATCAGGGTTTGGCTTAATGAAGGTCAGTTGGAACTCGGAGACGATATAATGTATGTTCTGATAGGCGGTGACATCAGACCACACGTTATCGATGCATTGCAATTCCTGGTCGGAAAGATTAAAAACGAATGTGTTACTGAAATTGAACAAAAATTGTAAACCTTTTTGAAATATGGAGGAATCGTATTGTTTCACTTGTGTGGTTGATACGAGATTAATTGTTTGGAACTATTAAAGCTAACTAAAGAGCTCCAGCAACCTCGTGTTTGCCTTCCTGTTATGCAGGAGGGCTTTTTTTATAAACCGGATTATTAACTCTTTAACACAAAAATTTTCAAAACAATAGATATTATGGGAAACAGTGGTATAATTTGTATTGGTATTATATGGTGAATATTGTCATGGCATGTATAACCAGACTTGGAGGAGCAAAACTTGGGAGCAGCAATAGATGTAGTCGCAGCCATCTTGATAGATAATGATAAAGTTCTTATTGCCCAACGTGCAGACAACGATCCTCTGGCTAGTTACTGGGAATTTCCCGGAGGCAAAATCGAGGAAGAGGAGAGCCCTGAGCAAAGCCTTATCCGTGAGATGCAGGAAGAGTTTTGCATAAATATTGAAGTTAGAGAATTCTTCGGAAGCAGCACTTTTAAATATGATAAAGGTACCATCAGGTTGCTGGCATATATTTGCAGCTGGACTGGAGGGGTAATCCGTTCCACAGTTCATCGTGATTATGCCTGGGTAGAAATAAGTGAATTGGATCAATACAACTTTGCACCAGCAGATAGACCGCTGGTTGATAAGCTAAATCGGAAATATCGGTGAGTAAGGTCATTTTGAACGCGCTATAATGTCATTCTAATGCCAAACTGTCATTCTGAACGCAGTGAAGAATCTCTTCCCCACGGTGAGGACTAAGATCCTTCGCTATGCTCAGGATGACACAGTTATGTCATTCTAAACGCAACAATGTCATTCTGAACGGAGTGAAGAATCTAATCAATGAACCCTTCGGCATAGTAATACAGCAAACAATAAAAGACTAACGAAGTAGAGGTATCCGTAATATGCTAATCAATCTTTAATAAAGGCCAATATAAACAACTCATATTATTTTCTGATTTTGAGCCTTCTGATACTTGATTAAAACAAATAACACCAAGTAGGTTTTAAAACCTACCGGGCTAACCTATATGAGGTGTCAAGGGACGGGGTAATCGACAATATTAAATATATTATCAGGAAAAGGAGCGATCAAAATGCGTATGAGAATCACATCACTGGATGAAAAGCAGCTATCGTCTTGCGTAGCCAATAATATTTGGGGTAGTAATCGAAATATATTTAATAATTGGGAAACAGGGGATATTCTGGTATTTTGTATTAACAAAGAGATTGCTGCAGCCGCAAAAGTCTCGGGTTCTCTTGTAGTGACTGGAGAACCTATATGGGATAATGGTTTATTTCCATGGAGGTTACCTCTAAATTTCACTCATTACTTTGAACCCGGAAACCGAATTCCTTTTCAAGGAGACATAAGAGATACATTCGTTGATTTATATGGTAAACGGTATGGCTATGTTTTCTTAAACAAATTCATTATCAAAGCAAAACCTGCTGATATCATATGGGAAAAGATTACATCTAGTACTAACAATATGTGTTGTCGAGAGTAATGCTCGATATTATTATTCGAAGCAACCAAATATGAAATAATGGACAACGATACCCTAATAATTATGGTGCTTTTCGTATTTCTTCGCATAATAATTGTAGTCGATTATCTCTCATTGCTTTGACAAGTTCACATTCCCAAACAACAATAATTCTCCACTGCATTTGTTCTAGCTGCACATAGTTTTCAGCATCACGCTTCTGATTGCTCAATAGTTTTTTAGTCCAATATTCTTGATTCGATTTTGGCCATACGAACTTTGAACATTCGTTATGTATATGCCAAAAACAACCATTGATAAAAACAACAGTCTTATACTTCGGCAGTACAATATCCGGACATCCGGGTAAATTATTCACATTCTTTCTGTATCTGAATCCTTGATTAAACAAGTACTTTCTAACTATTTCTTCAGGTTTTGTGTTTTTATAGCGGATACGGGACATATTATAACTGCGAACTTCTGGAGTATGATTATCCATAGATGCAAATCCTCGATTATTATATATCAGAAATTAAAATTTGCCGGTCGACTGAAAAAATGTCTCTGATCTTAGCATGGTTATATCCGTTAATCTTATAGTTCTCAACTAGCTTAATCATATTTGAGACACTCATTGCACTGCCATGCACTGAAGTTTCGTCAACAATATCCTTGATTTGACTATTTATATTTGTACCAAAGCCACCGGCTATGTATGAAAAAAAGGCAAGTGGGTATTGCTCATTGTTGTATGATTTTATGTAATTATGTATCATACGGTTGCGATGGTCGTTGCTAATAGTGTATTTGCTGTAAGCCTTATTATCAATAATGCCGATGTACTGACTTTCATCAGAAATAATTAATACGTCTGGAGTTAATCCAATAGCGCCCACATGCTGTGCTTTAAAACCAAAAACGCTCTTAAATAACTCGACGGTGGCTTTTTCGAAATCTATAGCTTCGTCACGTCCTTTAAACGCCATTTCAAAATATTCCGTCATAAATGATCCGATGGCTCCATGCGGATATAGCCTCAACAACGCCTCCTCAACAACTGTGCCATAGAAGCCAGTCTGTTCGGCAATCTGCTCAATCAGTGCTATGTTAATATTTCCAATAGGCTTTTTCAGTGACTCGCTGATAAAGTACTGCTTGATTTTCTGATCGGCGATTATTTTTGCAGTTATAGTTTTTGTTTCGGTGAGGTTGCGAATATCCTTTTTGTGCTTTGGATCTAATCCATATTTTCTTTGAAAATACTCTTGCTGTTCGGGTCTATCGATGAAAGGGGGAATACCTGCCAAAATATTATCGATCTCGCTGATTTTGTCGTCTATAATACGTAAGCGGCTTTCCTCATCACGTTTTGCCAATTGAGTATATTCCAACCAATTAATTATCGTATTAGCGGTATCCATCAGATGACTGAATGGATGGGCTGGATTTACTATGCCATTGCTTGGTGAATATTTATCAAAGTAATCATCGGCTAGACATTTATCCCCATTACATCTAAAATCAATTATTCGATTTACTATGTACCTATAGCAGTTCTCAGACTCATTCTCTGCTTCAACAATAATTATTTTTGCGATTTCTTCTTGAGTCAAATAACCAATATTGCTGTCATGCAGCATCTTTAGTAATAAACGGAATGGTCTAATTTTGAACCTAAGAGATACCTGAACACCTCTGCTTAGAGAAAAAGACGATGGGAACTGATATTTAATAATTTGTTGTTTAAGTATTTCAACAGGTGAATCGCCAGCCATGATAGCTTCACCTGCTAATGTCAATTTGAGTTTTTGGGTCGATTCCTGTATAAAAATCAAGCCCAGGCTGGATACCCATGCTCTGTAGGTTCGAGCACCACCGCCTGTTTGGTCGCGTCGCTCACCTTTACGCTTTAGGTTTGCTTGTTCTAAGGCTTCTTCTAATGACAGATGAATATCTCTCTGGCCTTGCCATTCTTGGTCAAGTGATATTTCTGCAAAGGCTGCTAATACTTCAGGAATAGAATTCAATCTTCTTTTTGGTCGAGTAACCCACCAGTGATTTATCATTTTGTCACCTGCCAGTTAACGTTGCATTCAACGCTTTCATATTTAATATTGGCAAAAGTTCGTAAGACTGCCTCGAAAATAATTCTTGCGCCCTTCTGAGGCACAGCCATTCCAATTTGTTTTCTAACGCTTTCTTTAGAGCCTTTGAATTCATAAGTATCAGGGAAGGTTTGCAACCGTGCCCGTTCTCTGTTAGTTAAAGCTCTAGGTTCCGAATAGTGATAAATATGTGTACCGCCGCCGCCAGAACCCGTAACCGTATAAGCGGGTTTTGCCGGGTCTAATCTTTTATATATCTGACTAATTTTAGCGCCTTTGACATTCAGCTTTAGTTCTGCAGGCAAATTTGCATTAAATGCATTTTCTCCAGGTTTAATAAGTTTCAGTCGCTCCGTAACAACAGCAGACTGTTTGGTGAATTCATTGTTGAGTGCATTCGCAGGAATTGGCGGACATTCAATAGCAGTACGGCTAGTAATGTCAATATTTGCGTACTGTGAAGGACTTGGCGGCTTAAATTCAAAAGGCAGATCATTTCTAATTCCAATTATGATAATTCTGTGCCGAGATTGAGGGACGCCATAGTTTTCAAATTTATAAAGATGAGGGTAGACACGATATCCCGACTCTCTCAATTCTGACAATATTATTTGCATGGCACCGCCTTGATTAGCACTCCTTAAACCACCGACGTTTTCGGCAAGGAACCATTGCGGCTGAAACTTCTTCAGTACGACTACACCATACTGATATAGGGGACCGAATGTACCTGTAATACCTTTTTGTTCACCAACTACAGAAAAATCGTTACACGGAAAGCCAAACGCAAGTGCATCAATAGGATTTAGAATGCTAAGGTCCAATTTTTTAACATCACCGCAAATCACGGTTTCTGGAGAATCTGGACATATATTATGACGGTATGTTTCGCAAGTGTCTGCATCATAATCATTTGCCCACTCGTGAATGATTCTAAAATCTCTATTCTCAATAATGGATGTCTGTGCCCCATAGGCTATACCGCCGGGACCGCAGAATAGCTCCCCCAATTTAAATGTAGCCATATCATTCTCCAATCCGAAATTAAACCTTTTCACCATTGACCAGCACGAAGTGTCGCTCAAAAGATACGCCAACCGCGCCCGCTATGCTTTCCAACTCAGAAATTGTAAAACTTTTTCTTTTCATTTTTGCACTGAAACCCTGTGGGGATTGCCCCAACCTCCGCGATAATTCAGCAACACTGATGTTTGAGCGAACGCATAACACTTTAATTTGCTCTGATATTGTCATGTTTTCACCTCTAATGTTAAAAATATACTGATTATAAACGAATACGTTTAGCTTGTCAAAGTATTGATTGAGGGATTAATTGATATGGTTTGATAATGAGCAGAGATTCTGTCACCACAGATACATTATAATGGGAGGTATGAATTAGGGATAGTAAAAAGAATATGTGGGGGAAGGGTACCGGGTCCAAGTCTGATATCTAAATCAAGCTTACGAGTTCCTAAGTTTGAATCATAGGATTTCAGATATTAAATGGTGAGTTAGTTGAGAAAAGTCGTTTAGGTTTCATAAATCGAAAAAAAGCAGGGAAATAGTAATAATTGTAGAAAATGTAATAATGATAGAAAGGTATCAAAATGGATCTAGCGGTATTGGATTTTCTATCAGCGGTTTGTTCAATAAGAAGTATATGAACCTCATTAACAGTAGGATTTAAATTTAATAATTAAAGGTGTAGAGCAAAATGCCAAAAGCAGGAGACATATTTGAGGTTGAATTGAAGCCAGCTCATATAGAGTGGGGGACCCGTGGAGAATCCAGAGAAGATTTGGAACGAAGTGAGTGGGAAGCTTACATTCAAATTAGTGCGCCTAATGCTTATAGTTTTAATATTATGGCGAGCACAGTTTTTCATGCTGTATCATCTGACGGTCAATTTAATCATGATGTATTGGCAAGCGGATCGCAGGGACCAAACCTGGAATATGCGAAGCAGTTTGAAGGTCATCATGACTTAAAAGTAATAGGGTATTGGCTGAAAGGCTACTGCAATGCAAAACCGGGTGATGCTGTGCGGGTGGAGTTTAAATCTCCAACTGACGTTCTTTTTACTTTTATAAGGAATTAAAAACAGTAGTTAAAATATATTGAAAATATGAAAGGTAGAAACCGTCGCAATAAATCTGGAATCTGAACATATGCTTGGCATTATGTATTGATGAAGTGCTTAGCGGCACGCTTTTATAGTCGCAACGCTAGGTTCTCGAATAACTCTAAATAGCTATTCTGACAGTAAAGTTTGGTTAACTAGAACGAAAAGAATGATTAGTGGGTCGAAAAAACTGAATTATAAAAGTAACAAATACAAAACTAACAAAGTTCCAGAAGTTCATTTTTATTAGTTATTAGACGTATTATCTTGTAGTCAATATGCCTATGTTGAAGCCTTTTTATCACAGAACCAGGAAAACTGGATTGCTACACATATAAATACCTATCAGTTCTTTGGAGGCGTTACCAGAATTCTTGTTCCAGATAATCTCAAAACCGGCGGAGACTCGCTTATCAACATGTAATTATGTTCAAGAGAAGCATAACCTAATCATTTTTGGCGCATCTGGGGTTGGCAAAACCTACATGAGCTACGCCTTTGGAATTGTAGCTTGCGCAACTTCTATACAGCCAAATACATCCGGCTACCCGATCTGCTTAATGAGCCTGCAATAGCCAGAGGAGAAGGGATCTTCCAGATGGTCATGAAGCAGCACAAGCGAGTAAGCCTGTTAATTCTTGACGAGTGGCTCCTGGTACCATTAAGTAACAGCGAAGCACGGTACCTCCTAGAGATCGTTGAAGCTAGGCATAAAAAGGCCTCAACCATTTTCAGTTTACAATTCGCGCCAGCAGGCTGGCATGGAAAGATTGGTGAAGGCACCTTGGCTGACGCAATACTTGAAAGAATTGTTCATGATTCATTCACCATCTTCATTGACGGAGAAGACTCCATGCGTAAACGAAAAGGAATTCACGAATAATCCAAATAAGTAATCTTGGAGCACCCTGTTCTGCTTGATTAATTAAGGTTAATGGCTCAACCAGCAACAGGGTGGCTCCGCCACACCGAAATATTCAATGATTGGATGTCTCAGTACTTACCGGGGCGTCCGATGATGAGAACCGGCAATTTGGGACTTCCCATAAAATATATTCCATTCTCTAGTGCTGACGAACAGAGGCTTCTGATTGAAAAAGAAATCGGGCGGTTGGTAAGCCAGGGGGTTCAACTCAATCGAATACATCTCCTTCACCACACGTAAAGGAGATGGCAATACAATTGAACGGTGCTTTAGATTGCCTGATGTACGAGTACTGGTGGTTGAGGTCGATGGGTATCGTTTCATATTTATAATCCCAAGCAGGAAGCAAGGGATAAGATGAAGGATACGATCTTGCAGAAGTATAAAATTCACATTTTAAGAATAAGGACTAATCAACTCGGGAAGAGGAAGCCAAGCTGCATAATAAACTTATCCAGATTCTTAAACAAACATCGTCTGAGCAATATTTTCGTGCATATCAGTTGGCGTTTTTCAACTACTATTCACCTTCCTAAGAAAGCGCAATAAGTAATAATTCCGATTTCCAATGTTCAATGATCCAATCTGCCAGTTCCTCCGTATTTTTTACCCATCCCAGCTCGGTTCGATTCAATACCACAGGCTTATGTTCCGGGTAGGTTAGAATAATCATATCGAATTTGTGCCGGCCCATATAATCTTGAATATCCTTAAAGGTGCGCAATACCAGCAAACGTCTGCTTCTTTTTGTACATCCCTCCAGTACTTTCAGATAAACCACTCCGACTAGAAAATCAAATCGATAATCTATGTGTTCCAAAATATCGAATAACTCATCTATTGGCATGGTTCATTTCCTCTCCTCATTTCGAATCATGGGCTTATGTTCTTCTATTAGAAATAAAAAAATATTTAACCCACTGAATAAAATATTATCTATAAACAGATAATATGTCAATCTGTAATAAGATTAAATGCCGCAGATAATATGCGCTATAATCTGCATTGAGATAACTGAAGAGGTTTGAATATGAACATCGGGGAATTAATAAAACTACATAGAACTAAACAGAATTTGAGTATGAACGCTCTTGCCAGGAAAGCAGATATTGCTCAATCGGGTTTGAGTGATATCGAGGCAGGAAAACGTCAGCCGACATTTGATCTGCTTGAAAAAATAGTTCATGCTTTGAATCTAACCTGGTCAGAATTCTTCCAAGAAGCTGAACAGGAAGTTCCCCATGAACTGCGTGTACTTCTAAACAACGCCCGGCAACTTACCCCTGCCCAGATAGACGCATTAAACCAATTTATCCGTATAATTACTGAAAATAAACCTGATTAAATAAAATCTGTGACAAACTACAAAAGAATGAGACGATTAGCCAGCCATCATTGTTTTTAGAACTGGATGAGAAAATAGTGTAGCGGGCGTTCAAGGCCGATTAAACCATTAAAAATACTAATTAATTATCTTAGCAGCGGAATGATCAGCATTCCGCTGTAATTATTTTCTGTCATTTTAGGCTTACAGATATCACCCTATACGTAGATACGGATTTTTTGCCAGCGATGCAGGAATTAACGGTAATTAAAGCGAAATTAGCCAAAAGATGTAAAAATAGGACGCAGAGCATTAGAAGATCCAATGAAACAGAGCAAAGCCTACCTGGATCATAGCCTTAAACCGGAGGAGTTATTATTGCGGACGTAATTCAGGGGAATAGGCTAAATAGAATCAGGCGACGTCTGGTGGGTTTGCGTGTGGCAAATGGATAAAGAAAAACAAACCGAGCGTCGTGGATAAAAGAACTGGAAACGATTGAATCGAGAATACTGTTTATGCAGAAATTAGAGCCTTTAGCTAGTGCAGAGGGTGAAGCGCCCATGAGATATACTTCAATGCAACTACTAGGTTCCCCCTGTTACCGTGAGGCATATCAGGCCTGCATGGTGCTTTCTTTGGGATTGCGCATAGAGGGCGGGCCTATGCGTTTATCGGTAAAGGATATAAATTTATTATATGAGTACTGGTGTTACCTAGCACTGTTAAGGATTCTTTCTGAGGAAACCGGGCAGGAAATCCCGGTGCATGACCTCCTAAAGGTACGAACGAATGGGTTGCAAGTTTTATTAGAACACGGACGTAAAACCCAAATCCGCTTTGCGGGGCAGGATGGTAGGAAGATTATTGCTTCATATAATCCTAGCTTCGGTGGGGAAGCCATGCTTATTCCCCAGCGTCCAGATATCTTACTTACTCTGCAAGACAAAGATTGGCCTAAGATCCATCTGGTTTTAGATGCGAAATATAGAGTGGATGCAACAGATAAGTATTATCAACATTACAAATCCTATGGACCACCGGAGGACGCGATCAATATAATGCATCGATATCGGGATGCAATACTGGAGTTAGACCATGAAGGTGAAGAACCTAACGCGGCACGAAGAACTATTATACAGGCAGCAGCGTTATTTCCTTACCAGGAAAAAGAGCAATCCTTTAAAGAAAGTAAGCTGTGGCAATCTTTAAATCGAATTGGGATAGGCGCGCTACCTTTCTTGCCTGACAATATGGAATATCTAAGAGAATGGATACACGGGCTGCTCCAGCAAGGTGGTTTTACTACTTCTCATCGAGCCATCTCTTATAATATTCAGCGTCGAGCGCAAGATTGGCGTATTGCAGCTACAGAAGCAGTATTAGTTGGGGTGTTGAGGGGAGTTAACCCTGCCCAGCATCTTGATTGGATAATTGAAAACCATTTTTATTATATGCCTTTGTTAAAGTCGCAATTGCGCCAGTATACCACGAAATGGGTAGCTATATATTCGCCTCTCGCTGTACGTAAACCGGGAGCAGTTACCCATAAAGCAGAGGTAATCGGACTGGAGATAGTACCCAGGAGGGATATCAAAACTCCATGGCATAGCAATCGGGCAGACAATGATTTTCAGATATTATACCGGTTAGGAGAAATCATTAAACTCAAACACCCGGTAGCAAACCTTAATAAAGAGGACCAAGGGCAGCGGTTTTCCAGCCATCGATGGACTACTGGACTAGCCCTGGATCGAGCGAGACGTCTAGAAGAACTCTTTCTTGAAACTGAACCGGAATGGCGTTTGTTCGAAGATTTGAAAGCTATGGGTATTCCATTTCAGCTTAATCCAGGTCCAGTTAAATTGATTGATCCAGACAATCCGAGTGGTCGAGTATGGTTTGAATTAAATGAATGTAACATCCGTTATGCTGGCTCAAGTGGCTATGCTATCAAACGGCAGGGAAAAACGAGTTACTTTAATGATTATAACGAATTGGTTGCGGATCTTTATTCAATACAAATGTAACGGATGTCTATGAATGGTTGTACTGGTAAATAGCAAAGAGGGCTAATATAAATACTCTAGAGGTTATAACAACACAATTCGAAAAAAAGAAGGTTCGACATGACTTATTATTCTAAAATTGAACAGTCAAAAAATAAAGTATATAACCACGCCATTGCATCAAAGATTCTTGAATTAATGGACAAGTTGAGAATGGATGAAAACGCTAACTATTCAAGGAGATGGATATGGGAACTAATTCAAAATGCTAAAGATGTTGCTCATGAAAATATAGGTGTATCAATAGAAATAGACTTACAGAAAGATAATAATTATGGATTCGTTGAATTTAAACATAATGGTAAGCCTTTTTCGACAGATAATTTGACCTTTTTAATCGAACAAGTTTCAACTAAGGATAGAAATGCTGCAGAATCAAGCAAATCAAAAATAACTGGCAAATTTGGTACTGGTTTTCTCTCAACTCACTTACTTTCTGAGAAAGTTGAAGTCCAAAGTATACTTAAAGAAGATGATGAACCTTATAGAAAATTTGATATATTGCTTGATAGAACTGGCAGGTGTATTGGTGAAATAATCGATTCAGTAAATGAATCACTTGCCTTAATCGAATCCATCGATTCGAATCCAACATTTAATGAATATTCAATTTCTGAATATAACACGGCATTCCGTTACGAACTGGACGAAGATGGTATTGAAGTCGCTAAGATAGGTTTAAAGGATTTAAATAATTCATTGATATTTACCCTTGCGTTTGTCCCCGAGATTAAGATGGTAACAATTATTAATGAGAATATTAAATATGAATTGTCACAAAGCAATACCCATGAAAAAAATATAAAGATTTATACCATAACTAAAAGCACATCAACAACTAATAAGGAATATCAAATTGCATTATTATCTAAGAACGACGTATGCATTGCTGTTGAAATTGAATATGTAAACAACCAGATATTTTTGAAAGAATTTGATTCTTCAATACCAAGAATATTTTGTGACTTCCCATTGATAGGAACTGAAGATTTTCCGTTTCCTGTAATAATTAATAGTCCAATGTTTAACCCAACTGAGCCTAGAAATGGAGTGTATTTAACTAACAAATCAGAATCTAGAATAGAAGAAAATAAAGCATTATTACAAGAAGCAATGGAGCTCTTTTATATATTGTTAGAATATGCTTCTGAAAACGATTGGGGCAACATTCATTTATTAGCGAAAATACCAACATTCAAAGCAAAAGAATGGCTCTCAAAAGAATGGCTAGAAAATGAAATACTTAAACCAATTAAAGAAAAATTATTGATTACTCCTATAGTTGATACCGAAAACTTTGGCAGAATATCTATAATAGATGAAAATCAAAAACTGAAAGTATGGTTCCCGTATTCTTCAAAAGAAATATTGAGAAGTAGGATTTGGGAACTGGCAAATCAATGGATTCCATCAATGTTACCTCGAAAAGCCGATGTTGAGGTATGGTATAAGATCATCTGGTCAGATTGCAATCGACTTACATTAGAGGTACTTACTAATTCCATTCAAAAAAGAGAAAATCTAAATAGGCTAGGAGAAGAAATGGTTAAATCGACCAACCCTATTAATTGGTTAAATTCTTATTATGAAATATTGAATCTGGATGATGATTTTCTAAATAATATTATTAATGACAAATATGTTGTTATTCCCAACCAAAATGGCATATTTAAAAAAAGATCAGAGCTCAAAATTGATGAAGGAATAGAAGAAGAATTAAAAAATGTCTTATCTATATTGAATGTGAATTGTAGAGATCATTTACTGCTTAATGGAGTTCATACAGGAGAAAAAATAAAATACAATGTAGAGAATCAGGACGAAATAGTAAATGAAATAAATAAAATGGTGAACGAAGGTAAAAACGATAATATAAGCCTAGCTTGTGACTATTTAATTACATTATTTTGTGATGATAATAATTTCCCCGAAGAGAGAGAACTAATTTTTGAATTATGTAAAGCAGTTTACCCCGAGGATGTATCTGCCAAAAGAAAAATACTTACTTGGTTGGGAAACACCTGGTTAGAAGCTGACAAGAAGGAAATGAAATGGATTGCTCAAGCTATTTCTGAAACTGAAAATGTTAATGCATTAACTGAAAAATTAAAATTTGATTATACTTCTCAAACACTCACCTGGTTGAACACCTATGTTTCATTTCTGATTAAATATGATTATGATAATCTACTGAATTTAAAGACTAATCCAATTCTACCAAACCAGAATGGCTATTTCCGAACAAAGGACAATCTATTTCTTGACGACGGTGAAATTGATGAAGCCTTGAAGGATATTTCATCCGAATTGGGCTATGATTTTCGCGACGATTTACTTGACGTAAATATTTATCTGGATTTGCCTCAAAGTAGAACCATAAATCAATTACATGTGGCTGAGGAAATAAAGAGGTTAATAACTCCTAAACTTTCTGAAATTATACGTGCTGATAAAACAAAACAAATATTTCGAAAATTGTATTTATGGTTTAATAAAAACAAAGAGATAGCTCAAAAAAATTTTGGTGAACTGTATGTAAATAAACATAGATTATATGATGATGATGAGATTGCAGAAAATATTCAAAAAGCTGAAGAACTCTCTGAACTTATGGATCAATTTGATATTGATGATTTGTCAGAACTGCGCCAGGTGTTACAAGCAAATAAAACACATGATTTTCTTAATCAACGTGAGCAAATGACTCAGGATACGTTGGCAAGCCTTGGGGTAACCTCAATCGAAGAATTAGAAGAAGCCTTGAAGGATAAGGATATTGCGGCTCAGTTTATTCGTATTTCTACACCATCGATAGAAATGTTTCAATATGTTCAAAGCTTAATTACTCGAGCCAAGAAGAATGTTATTGAATACTTAAAAACTATTCCTGATTACGATTGCAGTGAATGGGAAGAATTGGCCACAACGGTAATTGGCGGAATTAGGAAAGAAGGTCTTATGATAAATGTAGTGGTAAGACCCTCGGATAATGGAGAAGTAATTGTTTATTATAGCTCTGAAAAAGATTCTTTAGATTATGCCAATGCTGAATTATGGATCGATAATGGCCTGGAAGAACCAAGACATTTAACATTAGGCAGAATTCTAAAGACAACCGGTATTAATAGGATCCCTGTATAAACAAACCAAAGGTCTTCGCTTTCGGTCCAATGAACTCAATCATACCTAACGTCAACCAGCAATGTACTCAAGGTGAATTTTGTTATTTGCAGTAAAGAAATCAATATCCAACTTGAACAGGGACGATAATTGTCTTCGGAGAGGGGCTTTCAATCAATGGATATAGCAAATGAAATAAACAAGATCATTGGGCAGGCAGAAAGCACAACACTCGAGTATAAAGCAGTTTTACCGCCATCAAGAAATGTTGCTCAAATGATAGGGGCGTTTGCAAATACTGTTGGCGGTTATATTGTCTTAGGAGTTATAGAGAAGCCGGATGGAAATATTGATGTAATCGGTTTAAGTGAAGATTTTCATGCTAACACAATTACTCATAAAGCATTAGACCTACTTTCGCCTTTGCCGAAAGTAAATTACCAATACGTTGTACACAATGGCAAAAAAATTTATGTAATAAAAGTAGAAAAATCAGATACCCCTATAGCTATAGAAGGAAAAATATATAAAAGAGTTGGTACCTCTGTAAAAATTGAGAATCCCACTGAAATACAGTTCAAGCCTAATGGTTATGCGAGAATAATAAGCATTTATGATCAGCTAGAAACGTATAAGCAAAATGCAACAAGCGCCAAAACCAAGTTAATTGAGCATTACCAAAGTATTTTAAAAATCATTGATGATCTCGGTCAGATTTTATATCCTACAGAAGTAAAAACACCTACAAGTAATCAGGAAGGGAAAATACTTTCAAGAATATTGTTTTCATCTTTTGTAGATAACTTCGAAACATACCTGTCTGATCTTTTGTATGAGATTTTTCTTGCAAACCCTACAACACTAAAATCCAAACAGCAAGTCACCATTGAAGAGGTTCTAAATTGTTCGGATTTGCAAGAGTTTGTAAAGTATTGGGCTAAACAAAAAATTGAAAAGCTGCAGAAGGGAAGTGTAAAAGGATTTATTAAGGACAATAAACAAATAAGCGATTTAAATATTCTTGACGAGCCTAATCAAACTGAAATAGAGGGGATACTTCAAATTAGGCATTTATACTCTCACCGAAACGGAATTGTAGATGAAAAGTTTCTGCAATATTTTGTGGGTCAGTTTGAAATAAATTCAGAGCATCAAATGTCTACAAGCGAGATTCTAAATAAACTCTCTTATTTGGCTGAAATCATCGACAAAATTGACTTAACAGCAATGACAAAGTATAACCTGGCACAGATTAGTCAGTAATAAGATATATTCTTAACCCCTGTTACACCGGGACCCTTTATGCAAGGAGAGATAATTATGCCATCAAAAGCTTATAAAAATTTCAATAAAAACTCTAAGCAAGTAGATAAATTGCTGAAAGCTTTTACTGATATGCGAGAACCAACACGAGGTCGAAAACACCTTGATCATTTTACGAGAGCAGCAATAATTTTTCTTTGCTCATCATGGGAAGTGTACATCGAACAAATTGCGATAGAATCCGGTAAAATTATATCAAGTAGAATAGAAATACCCAGTAATCTGCCTATCATAATACAAAAAACCATTTCCTTGGCTGTTAAAAATTCAAGGCATGAATTAGAACCAATTCAATTAGCAGTCAACTGGAAGGATTATTATAATGGAATAATTGACAAATATGTTTCTAATTTAAATACTCCTAAAAATGCGCAAGTAACAGAATTGTTTCATAAATATATAGGCATTGATGGTAATGTTCTCAAAACAAAAGTGCCTTTACTTACTGATATTAATAAAATAGTAAACACGCGTGGAGAGATTGCTCATAATATATTTTCTGAAGATTATGTAAAGGGAGAACTAGTTGGGCAATATTACGATACTATAAAGACTCTTACAAAACAAATTGATTTATATTTATGGGACTATATTACGGAGATCACAAATGGAAAACGACCTTGGCAAAATACTTATTGATCTCGGGGTACGGCCTGACATTGACATTAAGGAAGATCAATCATTGGCGAATGGTGAATACTGTAATTTCCGCAACAGTGCGACAAGAAAAGGAATTAATAAAACCAAGAGTCTTTAGAAGGGAGTGGCATTATTATGCCTGGAAAAGTGCCTGTGAAAACAATGCCAGCACCTGCAATCCCAGCAGATGTACCGGCTGATGTTGTAGCTACTGGACAACTTATACCGGCAATTGAGCGTATTAAGATTTTCAGTGATGTACAATGGGAGGAATTCGTTCTTGAATGGGCCGACTCACTTCGTGACGAATACGACCGAGTGGAACGCTGTGGTGGAGCCGGTGATATGGGTAGAGACGTTATCGCTATATGTAAAGGTGATAATAGTATTTGGGATAATTACCAATGCAAGCATTATAAAAACCCACTTGCGCCAAGTGATATATGGGTTGAACTTGGTAAACTTGTTTATTACACAAAACTGGAATACTATACATATCCAAGACGATATTTTTTTATTGCTCCGCAAGGAGCCGGAACAAGGTTATCGAATCTGTTAAGGAATCCAGATCAACTACGCACTCAGCTCAAACAGAACTGGGAGAAGAATTGTCTAAAGGGGATTACTACTACCACCGAGATTGAACTGAACGCTGAACTCACTGATTATCTAAACCAACTGGACTTTTCAATTTTTGAGGCAAAGCCACCACTTCGTTTAATTGATGAACATGCAAAAACACGCTGGTATGTTGCCCGATTCGGAGGGGGATTACCCCCAAGACCACCGATAGATGTACCCCCCACCCACCCAACACAACATGAAGTAATCTACTTGAGACAACTTTTAGATGCATATGGTGACCATTTGCATCGTCAGGTAGTTGATCTAGGGGATATTTCCATGAGGATTGATCTCCAAGAGCATTTTTATGATTCTAGGCTTGAATTCTATAGCGCGGAGTCATTACGAAACTTCTCCCGTGACACGCTACCACCTGGAGAGTTCGAAAAGCTTCAAGAAGAAATTCAAAGTGGAATTAAAGATGATGTCCGTGCAGATTATGAAGATGGTTATCGACGTGTGCTTTCTGTTATTAAGTCAGCTCGGTTCCTCCAACTTACCAATCACGCTTTAATAAATCGATTGTCTATACGTGACCGAGGAGGTGTCTGTCACCAATTAGCTAACGAAAACAAAGTAAGGTGGGTAAAATGAGTAGTATTAAATTAAACAATTATGTGGGGCCATTTAATGGCTCACTTGAAATTGGGCTCCGAGCTCTGGCTATTCTGAACGACGCATTCCCCAAAGCATATTCGCTTCAACGCCTATTGTTTTTGGACTATTTTATCGTTCATTCAGATGATCTGCCAGGTGGACCAACTGGGCTTCATCCTCAAACTCCACATCGTGGTGGTGAACTCCTAGTGCGACGTAATGCGATGCAAGATGGTCTGCTTCTATATCAAAGCCGCGGGCTTATTGAGCAACGGTACGAGAATACCGGTGTTACTTATTCTGCTACTGAGAGAACATCTAGTTTCCTCGATGTTTTGATTAGTGAGTATACCGTTGAATTAAGGGAAAGGGCGACATGGCTGGTAGAGAGGTTTGGTGACGAACCTGATACGGTTCTTGAACAGATAGTTCAGGGACACATTGGCAAATGGGGAGCGGAGTTTGAATTAGAGTCAATTCTTTGGGAGGAGGAATCTTAATTGATGCCAGGCGGATTCTTGTTGCGACGGTTGACGCTAAGGGGAAGTGACATACCAGATGCTGAAGTTCAGTTCAGTAGAGGGCTTAATGTTATTGTCGGTCCTTCAGATACAGGTAAAACATTCATCGCCCAATGCATTAACTTCATGCTAGGTGCAAAAGATGCTCCAAAGGAGATTCCGGAAGCCACTCCATATGAGTCGGTTCTGCTACTTCTCAATTCATATGACGAGACGCAAGAATTTCTACTTGAAAGAAGCCTTCGGGGTGGAGATTTCAATTTATACATACAAGGACAACATGTTAAGACTCTTGGTGCAATACATCAGGTTAAAAATGAAGACACAGTATCTCATTTTCTGTTGAATCTCACTGGTCTTATCGGAAGAAAAGTTAAAGAAAATAAGCTTGGTAAAACACGGACTTTAAGCTTCCGTGACCTAGTCAAATTTGTTCTAATTAATGAAGAAATAATATTAAGTGATAAGTCACCCATTTTTTCGGGTCAGAATACAACTAGGACAGTAGAAAATTCGGTATTCCGTTTACTCCTCACAGGCGTTGATGATTCATCAGTAATAGCAAAAGAGGATCCTAAGGTTTCCAAAGTGCGTCGAGAAGGGAAGTTTGAAATAATCCATGTTCTCCTGAAGCGAACGGAGGAGAAAATTAATGACTTAGAATTGGATGGAAATGAGGTTGAAGTTAGGAAGCAATTGGAACAAATGGAGATGCTATCTAAAAAAGTATCTTCTAAATTAGCAATCGAAAAAAAATCATTTGCTGAACTTGAAGAGCAAAGGCGTAGTTGTTGGACACATTTACGTACTGTGCAATCCAAGATAAACGTTTTAGCAGAGTTACAAGGGCGTTTTGAGCTATTGCTAAAACAGTATAAATCTGATTTAAGAAGACTTGAGTCCATATCGGAGGCTGGTGGCCGACTGGGGCAAATGCAAGAAGAACGATGCCCAGTTTGTGGTGCTCTAGCGAAACATTATTCCTCAGAACACCAAAAACCTAATGCTAACCCGGAAGAAATCGTAAAATCATGTCAGACGGAAGCAAATAAGATCCGTTTGCTTTTAGATGATCTGCACGATACCCTAGCTTCTAATTCGGCGGACATAAGACGACTTAACAACGATAAAGATGAAAAGCAAAATGATTTAAATAGGATTACCGAAGATCTAAAGAATCGCATTCAACCAAGGGTGCAAGCAATTCTCAAAGAACTTGAAGAAAATCATACCCAGCGTGATTTTTATCACCATGCCTTAGAACTATTTGAACAAAAGATAGAGCTTGAAAACTTAATTCAAGAGGTTGGGAAACCTGAATCTCGACAAGTGTCGGCCATAACATCAACAACTGTTGGTGCTGACGAGGCTGAGCAATTCAGCAAGGAGGTTGAATCCCAATTACGGGCGTGGCACTTCCCGAATCTTGATCGTGTTACCTTTAGCGAAGATGAACAGGATATTGTTATTTCTGGTCAACGTCGTACAAGCCACGGGAAAGGCGTGAGAGCTATTACACACGCCGCTTTTAAACTAGCACTCTTGAATTATTGTTGGACTCTATCGATGCCCCATCCCGGATTTGTTTTAATTGACTCACCACTAGTAGTATACCGAGAACCGGATACCGAAGAAGGAGGCTTCACTCCTGATGTGAAGGATGCCTTCTATCAAGCCCTTGCGAAGGATTTCGCAAAAAATCAGGTTATAATTCTTGAAAATGAAGATCCATCGTCCGATCTCGATGAGATAGCAAACATTATCCACTTTACAGGCACTAATCAGGGAAGGAAAGGGTTTATACCGTAAATCCAGATTAATGCTATAAAATGTGGACATGGGTAGGTTCTTTTGCCAGTTTAAGCGCATTATGTATGATGACGTTTTGAAATAATTAATCATTTGACAACCTACACGGGATAATCGCAACGCTACTCGGTGTTCAAAAAAATGTGATTGAAAAGGCAAGATGAAAACGGGCATAAAAACCGTCCCTATGCCTTTCTTAAGATAATGGAAGCACACCCAGAGGTTAGAATCCTCTGAACCCCGCAACCCAAAATTATGTATGGCAAGAAAGATAAACAAACAAAAGGAATATGTGCACTCTGCAATAAAGAGAATGTGATACTGGAACTTAGTCATCATGTTAGAAAAAGCCTAGTTTACACTAGGGAGGATATTTGATTATCTTGTAACGGTAATTATTGCTGCGTTTTATGCGTTCCCAAGTTTGTTTCCAATTTGGCTAATAACGGAATAAATCAAAACATTAGTCTATGTAGTTAAATGGAGAAAATAAAAAGATGAAGAAAAAGTTTAAAGGATTTTTTGCATTTTCAATAATAATCTCAATTATTATTATTTTGAATCCTTTTGTAGTTGAATGGGTGTTGTTAAATGAAACAACATGGCCATTTAATATTCCTATAAGTTTCTCAAGAGAAACGTGGTTCGGATTTATAGCCTCATATATGGGAGCAATAGGAACAGTAATTTTGGGAATCATTGCATTATGGCAGAATAAGAGATATAAACAATTAGCAGATAAATCTTCACAAGAATCTGCGCAAATTCAACAGGAATTGAAAAGTCTAAGCAAAAAAACGATGGAAGCTATAGAAACACTAAAAAAAATTGAAATGTCTAAATATTATCCATTAATAGAAAAAATGCCGTATACATGCCACGGAACAACAAAAAAGCATTTTTTAAATGAATTTGGAAGTGAAGATTACAATATACAAATTAATTGTATAAATTTCAAGGACGAAAATGATTTGTTTCTTCCTATTAGTGAGTTAGTCGATAAATATAATACTTATTTATTCGTCGTGAAGAATATAAGTGAAAAAACCATTAGGAACTTTACTTGTAATCAAATACTAATAAACGGAAAGCAGCCTAGCTTTATGGTGAATTTTGAGTGTGACGTAGCCTCAGGGAAATATGCTGTTATTGCTATTCTAAATTTCCCGCAATTTAAAGAACATGAAGATACAGATCTTAAAATGAGTTTTGTATTTAAAAATTTAGTTATGGATTACTATTTTATTGAGACGGAAATAGTTATTAGTTTTGATGAAGAGGCTCCTAATTCTCATGTTCTTTATTTTACTTCTCCAGAAATATATGAAGACGAGGAAAATTAAATAAAGAGACATTATAAATCGTCCCTCTGATTTATCTCATATAATTTATCTCTAGAACCTTTTACCTTAAACGAAAGGAATAAGGTGCAAAATTGGATATCGAAAATCATCTCATTCTGTTAAAAGGTGAGGATAAGACTGAAAAGATAAGCCGCTGTATCTATGAAGATGGAAAATATAAGGTTACTTTCTTGCAGGGTAAGACATATGCCTATAACTATACCAATGTTCAGTGGTTTAAAAATCCGGTTTCGCTCTATTCTGCGACAACGGTTGTATATAAGGACAGTCAGCCTGTTTCCGGAGTGGACAAGATCCTTGATTTTGAGGAATACAAACGGATTTGTTTTGCGACCGGCTTTAAAAAAGTGTACCACCGGAAGGAAATCACAATAGTGCAAAGCTGGCTCAATAATCCAGATGCACATAACTGCTTTGAATATCTAAAAAAGCTGGCAGAAAAGATTAGTGTTAAAGATGAGGATGACCGCAGCTTCTTAAGCAGACAGTATTCGAAGTTGAGCTATATCAGCCCCAGCAGCGTTCTGGCACAATATCTATCTCCGATTGCACTCAACAGCCCCAATATGGACAGAGGCCTATTTTTCCGTTTGGTTTTAATCTGAGTCAAAAAAGCGCGACCGAGAAAGCCTTAAATGAACAAATCAGTGTTATTGAAGGCCCTCCCGGAACGGGTAAGACCCAAACCATTCTTAACCTTATTGCCAATGCGGTTATTAATGGAAAAACGGTTGCCGTTGTTTCCAACAATAATTCAGCAACAGCTAATATTCTGGAGAAACTCCAGAAATATAATGTGGATTTCATAGCAGCCTACTTGGGAAATAAGAAGAATAAAGAAAAATTCTTTGCTGAACAGAGGTAGAGCGAGCATTACCGTTGCCACCCGAAAATTATCGGCTTATCAAACAAAAGTTTTATAATAATGAACTTATTGTGTTCACAGAGGAAAACCACCGAGATAAACCGTTGGTTGTCTATAAGACAGCTAAGGGAAATCATGCCCGGGGTAACTATAATCAGCGTCAAATTGACGTGATCGTCGAAGAACTGCTGCCCGAACAGGGTATTGATGATACCAAGCAATCGATTGGGATAATCTCTCCCTATCGAATGCAAAGGGATAAGCTGAAAGAGGCCATTGGGAACCCCAATATTGAGGTCGATACTGTCCATAAATACCAGGGCCGTGAAAAGGATGTTGTTATTCTCACAACCGTAGTGAATGATGTGAATGAATTTGTAGATAACCCCAATTTAATCAATGTAGCGGTTGCTTCTAATGATAAAAGCGTATTCACATTCATTTTCGTCCCATTTGCAAATCAATCTAAATCCTCTAATACTTGCTCCCGGTTCATAATCCGAACTATCAGAACTTAATAATGCGGCTGGATTTGAAACCAGGATGAAAGAACCTTTATCGTTTTTAAATTCGATTGGAATTGTCTGTATTTCTTTATATTTCATGTTTCCATCTGCATTCAGAATGTGGTCTTCCAGCTTAACCGAATCGGGAGTGGTTCCTTTAAACTCTATATGCAATTCTGTGTTCAGTTTAACATATGGGAGGTCTGTTTTTGCTTTACCTTTCATAATCGTCTGAAAGGTACCTTCCCGGTCATAAAAAGTATTGTTCCAGCGGTTTAAGCCAACAGTATAATCTATTTCAGTCCCAGCGGCGGTAATGGTTATTTTCGGAGGCTCCGGCATCTTCGCTATGGAATCATCAGCAATAGCTTTTAGAATTTTGGCATAGATTTCTTTACTGATTTCATTAACAGACTGATACGGCTTTTCGACGTAATAGGCCCCGTTCTTTTCATAGATATGGTAAATTTCGCCGTTCACTTCTGCTTTTTTGTAAGTGGCAGTACCTGGAACATCATTGACACTTTGAATATTCGTTTTTTTGCCGCTGACCAGTAAATCAGCAAGTGAAGCTGGTGTCGCCAACTTATTCGTGACATCTGTATAAAGAACGGTGAATTTTTCAAAGGTAGAAGAACTCTCCCACACATCTTCACCCATCTTCTCGTTGGCCCAATCTCTGGTTCGCTCGATTAACAAAACCTGACTGCCATCGTTTAAGACAAACTTTACGGATTCGGCATTGCCGATTAAGGCAAGCAACAGAACGGCATTTTTATCGAAAATAGTCGGGTTATTTGTACTGGCAAAAGCCTCTCTTGTCGCAGGTGTGGTTTCATAGGTGTGAATGGCAACTAAAAAGTTTACCACCTGACATTGAATTAGTTTACCACTAGTGACAATGAAAAAGTTTACCACTATAGCTGTTTTGACACTGAATTTGTTTACCACCTAAGTTCTAATAA